>JACCDO010552207.1_pt1 | contig 54858 bp, 35 predicted proteins | sample 7446101 | NCBI WGS metagenome assembly JACCDO01 (sample SAMN15323440, study PRJNA562643) | freshwater metagenome | isolation source: river surface water | place: USA:Blue River Watershed | collected 2017-08-16 | reverse complement strand
TCCATTATATAATAAATAATTTTATTTTTTTAAACCAAATCACGCAATATTTTTCGTATTAAAAATAAATTATTTTTCATATACAATGTTATATATATGAATAATATGCCTCGTGGATATTCCTCTAACCAAATGGCTATGGGAAGAAATGGTCAATTTAATTATAATACGGGATTCCAACAATCTCAAAATTTAATACCTCCTCAAGATTATACTAATAATGGTGCACTCATTCATAATAATGTTAATCCTAATATGTTAAACGAAACTCAAATGGATTATATGTTACACATTGATTCTTATGATAGAGATACAACAGCTTATCCAAGTCAATTTAAATTTGTTGTTTCATTAGGAGGAGCAGGAACATCAACTGAAAGAAAATATAACGAAGTAACTAATACTTTTACTACTACTAGATATACAGGTGTTCCTGACCCACGTATTCAAAGAAATTTTCATAATGTTAAACAAGTAACATTAGACAGAATATTTTTTCCAAAATATATAGTTTATACTAAAACTGTTGTTGCTGGAGTTGAAACATATACTGGAAGAACTACTTTTTCAAATAAATATAGATATTTAATTTTAAAAATAAAAGAATTAGATAATAACAGAGTATATTCTACAAATGATAGAGTTAGTGATGATTCTTTTATCATTTATAAAGATCGCGATTCAGGTGGATGGGGTAATGAATTTTGGTTATCTTCATACAATAAAAGAACTTTCTTAAAATCAGCATTGAAAAATTTAGATAAATTAAGTATTGAATTTGTTGACCCTGATGGTAATCCAGTTAAAACAACATATATTGATGATTCCGACCCAACTCAAACTGAATATGATATGCCAGCAAGTGAATTAACAAGTTCAAGACAACAAAATTATGAATATGCTATTCAAATGACATTAACATTATGTGAGAATGAGATTAATACCAATGTTAATTATCGTTATTGATGAAATCAATAACAGATAATTAAGCTTGCTTTTGTCGAAAAACCAATGTTAATTATCGTTATTGATGAAATCAATAACAGATAATTAATCTTGCTTTGATTTTATTATGAAATAATAAAATCAAACCAATGTTAATTATAGATACTAAATTTGTTTAATATCTAAATTTATTTTATAAATAAATCAAACCAATGTTAATTATAGATACTAATCTTCTTCACTATTACTTGTAAAATCTTCATCTAATGCTTTATAAATATTAATAATTTTTAAAAACTCTTCAATTGGATATGTTTCAAAAATTCTAGGAAATATACGTTTAAGAAATTTACATTTTTCTTTTTGTTCCTCATAAAAATTAATATAATTTAATAAAGCTACAATATATATTCCTTTCCATTTATTATCTTTTATAGTTTCTCTATAATTTTTTATATATAATTTATAATATTCATTATGATATAATTTAATATCAACATTAAATAGTGATTGATACATAGAATCATTATCAAAAACTAAATTATCTATTAATTCTAAATAATTTATTTTTTGATATAAATATTCTAAATTTTCAAAAATCTTATTACATTCTTCTATTAATTTAAGTATTTCTTTATCATTTTGAGATATTTTAATAATTGTATCAAATTCATTATCACTTAATATTTTATATATTTCCGTAAATTTTTGATAAGAATATATAATAAGTAATTCTATATTTTTATAATCTTTATTATCTATTATTTCTTTTATATTCATTGTAGTAATTTTTTCATAATCAGTTTTTATTATTTGTATTGAAGAAAAATCAACATATTTATATACTGTAATATCATTATCTATATTATCATCATATGATATATCATCGCTATTAATATCGCTATCACTATTACTACTACTCATTTTTTTATTATTAATAATAGTGTTTGTAGTATATATCTTTAATATATTATTTTCAGTTTTTTTACCTCCTGTAATGTTTTTAATAATAGATGTTTTTCCAGATTTTAATAATAATTGTGAATTAAATTTTTGAGATGTTTCTTGTTTTGATGATGTAAGAATTTTATTATTATCAATTAAATTATGAAATATATTAAAATATTTTAATACCATTTTATTTTCATTTAAAGACATAATATATCTTGGAATACCACCTTGAATATTAATTGTTGACATTTTATATAAAATACTACGAACATTACTTATTTCATCTACTGTTACATAAAAAATTTGATGTTCTCTATAATTTTTATTTTTTTTCTTTTGTAAAAAATTTGTAATTTCTTTAAAATAATAACTATCGCGACTTTCTTTTAATGACATTACAAATCTAATTATGTTTGCACTTTTTTTAATTAAATCACTATCAAATTTAGTAATTTCTTTAACATTATTATGACTATCTAAATAAATATTTTTAAAATCTTTTTTTACTTTTTTTAATTTATTATTAAAACCACTATCTTCATCGTCTTCTGTTTCTTTAAACTTTTCTAAATATTTTTTAAAAAATACAAGTTCTTTTGAAAGTTTTTCTTCTTTTGATAATTTTTCTTTCACACCTTCTTCATCTATTTCATCATCTATTTCATCTTCTGATTCTTTTGTTTTTTTATCTGTTCCAGTAAATATATTATAATTTAATAAATGGTCATTATTATTGTCATAATATAAACCAATATCTTCAAATTCTTTTAAATAAAACTTGCTTTTACTGATTTTTATTTCATCAAATATTAATGTATATTTTTTAAATTGAGTTTTAAGTTTATTTTTTACATCATTTATTGTCTTTAAATTAGAATTTAATAAATATTCTGCCATAAAAATTATTGGAATAAATATTGTTATATTTGCCTCACCATCATAATTAAAAATATATTCTAATTTTTTTAAATTTCCCATATTAAGTTGTTTATTATCAAATACTAAAAATATATCTTTTTTCATATTCATATTATCATTTTCATTATATATATCTTCAATAATACCATTATTATAAATTATACTATTATAACGAAAATTATTAAATAAATTTTGTTTCATCATTTTTTCAGGTTTAGTATGAAATACATCAAGTAAAAATGGTTTTCTATTTATCATATCTATAACATATTTATTTTCTATTAAATATTTATCATTTTTATTATCATGTGTAAATTCATATTTTAAAATTTGTTCAAATGTTAATTCAGTTATTTCTGTCATATAATTATATTTAATAAAATAAATAATAAAATTTTATTAATTTAACTAATATGTGGTATTGGTATAACTTTATCTATAATATATGTAGTTGCATCTAATTTCATTGGAACTTCATCATCATCTAATCCAACTTTACCATAAGGATAATGCATTTCGAAATCATATACTACTTGAGTATCTGGATTATACCAATAAAATTCAGGATTTGAATAAGTTACTTTATCTCCATCTTTTGTTAATATTTTTACTGCTGATATTTTTATTACTTTTATTCTTACTACTTGCGAATTAACACTATTTAAACCGTTATCCATCTTTAAATCGTCATATATATCATCTTTGTATGCTGGACCAATTTGATCTGCAAATAAACTTGGTTCATCAAATTTAAAACATTTATAATCATTCTTAAGAAAGTTATGTGCTTTGTATAATTCACAATCTATTGCTGCTTCTTTAACCGCATCTTCAAATGATTGTAACAATCCTTGTTTACCACGTGCTAAATTTTCTATAAGTTGGTCTGCAGTTATTTTTTTATTTTCTGTATCTTTTCTAATTGATTTATATCTATAAACATCTACGTGTCTTTCTGCTTTTGGCAATTCTTTATGAGAGCATAAACGAATTGCACGACCTATCATTTGTTCAATTCTAACTTCATGCCAATATGGTTCCATAATATGAACTTGACGAGTATTCATAAGTGATAAACCTTCAGCACCAGCTGGTGAAATCATAATAATCTTAATTAATTTACCATGTTTATTCTCAATTACATTATATTGTTTAACATATTTTCCACGAGTTTCTACATCTATTCCACCATGATATTCAATATATCTAAAATCATCTACACCAGATTCCTTATCTTTCCATAAACTAAAACCAAAATATTTTAAATATATTTTAAATATCTGTAAACCTTCCATTAAAACATAGTTAGAGTAAACTAATACTGGACCAGGTGAACGTAGAATATTAATAATAATATATAACATCTTTGCTGAACAATTATACATTGCTTCAAATAAACTTGATTTCTTTTCTTCTTTTGATGCAAATTCTGTTAAATCATATACATATTTCTCCCTTATTTTTTTAATATCATCAACTATAGTATAACCATTTTTCTTATCTCTTTGATATGAGTCATTTAGATATGAATCAAATGTTGTTGCATATTTTTCAACAGTATCTACATATTGTTGAACATTATAATACTTTTCGTCATCTTTTTCCATTTCTAAATCTTTTCCTCTATCTATTTTATCCATAACTTTAAAATTACGAGGTCTAGGTCTATTTTCACCAGTCATACCTTGTGTCATTGGTGGGAAAACAAAATTAGATGCTTGTCTTGTATATGACATATATGTTTGTGATTTACCTTTTGATTTCTTTGCAATACTTTCTTCTATACCTTCAAAGTATGAATATAAATCTTCTTGATATGGGGCCATTGGAACATCAACATAATCTATTTTTTTAGTTGCGAAATAATCAGGTGTTGAACCAATATAATATGATACTAAACCTAATATTCTTCTTTCAAAATTATTTTTCTTATTTGGATTTAATCTTTCAAAACCACCTGTTCCACTAACATATAATGTATTAAATTGTGATTCTGATTTTGGAAATGTATTAGGTCTTAATAAATTAAATAATAATGCTAATTCAAATGGTTTGTTAATAGTTGGTGTAGCAGTGAGTAATACTACCCGAACTGAATCATTTTCTTTCTTATCTTGTATTATATAATCATAAATACTTTGAGCTCTTTTACCTGCCTTACTTGAAATATTTGAATAAACGTTTCTAATAAAGTTATGAGCTTCTTCTATAATATAAAAATTCTTCTTAGAAGTATCCGCATTTTTAACTGCATCCATAAATGATTTGTCCGCATTAGGTGCATCATATGAAATAAATTTTATATTGTCTAATCTAAATTTCTTATCTTCTGTTTGTAACCATCTTTCCATTTCAGAAATCCAACCAGGTCTTAAAGTTGCTTTTAATAAAATAAAAACATTCCATGCTGGTGTTGAATTATATAAAACATTATATAAATTAATTGTTGAAGCTGTTTTACCGGCACCTAAACCATGATAAATTAGAAGGTCTTTGTAAGGAGAATTATAATCTAATATTTTACTAACAAATAATTGGTATTCTCTTAATCCCGATTTAGCCTTTTCATTACATGCATCTCTATCAGCATCCATTATAATTTCAGGTAATTTGAATTTGGGGAAATTGGCTACAACCCATGAAGGAAAAAGTTTTCCATTGACTTTTAAATCAACATATTTTGACTTAGCTTTTAAATCTTTTTGAGCCATTTATATTTTATATTATATATAATATAAAATATAAATAAATTTAATCTATTTCATAAATATCATCATCGTCGTCTGATGCAGAATTATCATTATTTTTAATTACATTAAATTTAATTAATGCATTCTTAGCAGCAATTTGAGCAGCAGCAACTTTAGATACAGCAGTTCCTTTTCCAATTAACTTTTTATCTGGGTCATATGCACCCATTGTAAATTGTTTCTTTGGTTTTTCATCGATTGTTTCTAAAAGATTATATGTAGGAGTTGTTTTAAAACCTAATTTATGATAGTATTGCATTAGCATTTCTTTATAATTATCTTCAGTATTAATTAATTGAGCAAAATCTATATTAGCATCAATTAAATTAGTAAGAAATTTTCTACAATTTTCAAAAGTAGTTTCTAAACTTAATGCACCCATAAATGCTTCAAAAATATCTTCCATAATATTAACATTATTAATTCGACCACCAGCTAACTCAATATTTCGTGCAAATATCGCATATTCATGAAATCCTAAATGTCGTGATAATTTATTTAATGTTTCTCCTTTTTCTATTTTAGTTCGTAAAATAGTTAGAAATCCAGGGTCTTTATTTTCATATCTTTTAAATAAGTAATTAGCTAATATTAAATGAATTACTGCATCTCCCAAAAATTCTAATGATTCGTAAGAATTTTCTTGTAATGGAAGTGTTGATTTAATATATTTCTTTTCAATTGGTTGAATATCTTTCATTAATTTAATAGTTTTCTCATTAATAATAATATCTTTAAGATATGATTTATGTATCATTGCTGATTGAAAATTATCTAAATTTTTTACTTTATGTTCTAAACCATACTTTTTAAGAACTGATTCAATAAATTCTTTATTAATTAACTTATTACGCTCATTAATTACATAATTAACATATTGAGAGTTGCATAATAGTTCTTCTGTCATTTTTTAATTAATATTAGTATTAATTAAATAATATTTTAAATCATAAAAAAATCAAATTTTATTTAATTAGGAACAACTACACTTGGTGTGTCTTCCTTAACTTGTTCAACTTCTGGTTCTGGTTCAACTTCTTCATCTACATCTATTTCTGTTGGGGATTTATATTCTTTAAGTTTTGAATTCTTTGGATTCTTAACCTCATTACCACTCATATTACTAAAATTATATGTTGTATCTGCAGTTTTCATATCTTTTTCAGGGTCATACATATAATATGCTTTCTTATTCTTTTTACGACGAGCCTCCATGCGCAATCCAACTTCTCTGTCAGGATGAATACCTTCGCCTATACATTCTACAATGAAATCTCTAAATAATGTATCTTCATCAAAGATATTCTTATTATGTTTCTTAAAATAATCTGAACGGGCTTGAATCATATGTGAAACAATTGTCATATAGACTTCAGTCATATCTCTATCATTATTTACTCTATATTTAATTGTCATAATTTGAGCATATAAAACAGCTAATGAGAATGAACCTAAAGTTATCTTTCCACCTAATTTATTTTGTTTATTATCTTTAAATTCAATAGCATCTACCATTTGGTATGGTAAACATTTATTATTATGTGAATAGAGTATAGCAACCACTTCATCATTTAATAGAATTTCAACACTGTATCCAGTAAATTGAAAAAACGGGAAATATTCTTTATGAGTAACTTTATGTTCTGGAAATGTTTTTTGCAATAATTCTATTAATGAATCAAAATCTTGTTTATAATTTGTTGATATAATTTCATGATAAGGAATATTAATCGGTTTAATATTTTTATTCATTGTTTGTGAAGCATTAACATAATAATTATATGCATAAAATCCAATAGCAATACATGTTTTAGATGTAGATAAGAATTTAGTAATTTCATTAACAGCTTTATCTAAGATAGGTTCAGAATTAACTATTTGGATTGGTTTATCTACTTTTGGTAGAGGATAATGCTTTTGGAGTAATACCATACGTTTTAATGATTTTTCAATACGCCAATAACTAGCAAGTGGATCAGTAATCATTCTTAGATAATCGATTGTCATGAAAAATGGATGAATATAGTTTAATCCATTAATTTCTTTGAAGGGCATTCTGTTATATATATTACGTGGAACATACGAGATGTCACAATATAATTGAAAATTAACTATAATACTATAAGTATCTGCATGTCTTGCTTCTTTACCAACTACACGTTTATAACCTGCTTTGTGTAAAATATTGCACAAATTAATTAAATCTTCAATAGGTGAAGGTGAATAGAAATCAACATCTGGTGTTTGATAATCTTTATAAAATCCTTCTTTTTTATCTTTATCTAAAACTAAATTATTTAATGCAAAGCCTCCGTAAATCTTACGTTTATTAGATTTAACAAAATCGAGAATTAATTTAGTAACTTCTTTACGTTCTTTATCATTTGGTTCATACATTTCTAATTGTTTACGTTCAATCTTTTCATTTATAGTATCGATATTTTTAGAGAGCAATTCAATATCATCTTTAACGTATAATGACATAGTTTATTATATAATAAACTTTTATTTTTATATATTTTGAATGATGTAAAATCAATTTTTATTTTTTGAATTTTGGTGCCGTCAATTTTTAATTATGGTTTTAATAGAGTGAAATATAATTTTTAAAATGGTGATTCATCATGTGTCCCTACTTCTGTAAAGTAAATACTTTCATTTTTATATAAAGATAAACGAAAATTAATAAAATTATTATTTTTTGAATCTACAGGTGGTAATAATTCTTTTGGTATACGAACTGCATAATATCTTTGATACATTTTACTATTAAAATGGGTTGCAAATGGATTTTGAAAAGTTGTTCTAAAATTACCTAAACTTTTATAAACATTATTATATAAAATACTTACTTCATATGTACCAGTATCATAATTAGAATTATGTTCTACTAAATAGAATATTTTATCCTTACCACTATTAACAAATGGTATTCTAAAATAAACTAATACTTCTGATGATCCTAATGTACTGGCTATTGTTGATACTAATGATGAGGCAGTTCCATCAAAATATGCTAATCTTGTATTATTCCATGCATCTCCATCACTATTAGCCCACCATTTAATATAACTATAAGTATTATCTATTTCTCGTATTAAATTATTATTTGCATCTAATTTATGTATTTGCCAATGTAATTCTAATGCATGACATTTATAATGATTCCATGGATTTGTTGAAAATGCAATACCTGAAAACCATGCTTGATTTTTAGTAGCATCATCGGTTTCAAAGAATATACTTATCATAACTTTTCTTTGAATATTACCAGTTAAATTAATTGGTACAGGTGTCCATTCAAATTCATTCCATACATCATTATGTGTTGAACCATCTGGTGATATTTTGTTTAAATTATTAAATCCAGAAATATGTTTATGAAAATATTTTACAACAACATTATTATTTATATCATATTCATATACTCTAAAACAACTCCATCTACCATTAATTGTTTGAACCCATAAAACTGTATAATCTTCTCCATTTGCTTTATTTGGGTGTTCTGGAACTCTAACTTCAATACCCGAACCATCATATTGATGGTATAGTATTTTTGTAGTAGATGTAGTTACATTTGTTGAATCAAGCCCAAACCAGATACTTACACGTCGTGTTGTTTGTACTGTTATAGATGGATATAATATTTTATATATATTTTTTCCCTTCCATAGAGTTGTATTATAATCTAATGCCCATGTGCCATTTACTGATTTTAATTTACCATCTGAATTATTATTTGGAGTAATTTCATTTTTAATATTATTCCAAATTAAATTCTTATCATTTATAATACTACCATTAGTATTTCTACTATTTGGTAAATACATATATTGATTTAAAGGACTACTATATTGTTGTTTAATTATATCTATTTTATTAATATTATCAAAAATAGATTTATCAAAACATTTATTATCAAAACATAAACTATCAACATACATAGTAGAATTAGTAAAATTTTTATTTGCTATATTTAAATTATCTAAAATAGATATATTTTTAATATTTGTATTATTTGAATTTATAATACTATTTGTATTACTATTTTCTGTATTTAATTTTGTAAATTTATTATAATTATCTGTTGTATTTTGAATATTACCTGAACTATTGATGTTACTAATAGTTGCATTTTTTGTATCAAATGTATCTGTATTTAATGTTTTAGTATTTAAATTATTAAAATATGTATTTGTATTTATATTTTCTAAATTTAAATTATTTTGTATATCGATATTATTTGTTTCAATTATACCAAAATTATTTATAATTGGTGTATATTCCATGTTATTATTATAATATTTATTAATTAAATTTTCATAATCATTTTCTTCTTCAATATCTAAATTTAATTTAAAATTTTCAATTAGTATTTCTACTTTATTATTGGTATTGGTATTGATATTAGTATTCTTATGTTTTATTATTAAAATAATTATTAATGCAATAATTAACAAAAATATAATGATTATTTTTTTAGTAATCATAATAATATTATATTATATAAAAATATAAAATATAATTTTATTCAAATGAATTTTTATCATGTGTTCCTACTTCAGTAAAATATATATTATCACCTGAAGGTATAGTAATTCTTAATTTTATAAAATTATCATTATATGGTCCTTTAACTGGTAAATGTTCTTTTGGTATAACAACACCATAATATCTCTGATATATTTTACTATTATGATGTCTAGCGAAAGGATTATCAAATGATGTATAAAAATTACCCAAATTAATTGCTGTTTCTACTTGCGTAGTTGTATTATATTTAAATATTTCTAAACTTGTAATAGCAGGACCCCAGTTATTATTATGTTCAATTAAATAAAATATTTTATCTTTACCACTATTAACAAATGGTATTCTAAATTGAAATGTATTACCACCATTAAATTGAGCTAATGGTTCATTATTAAAATTATTCTGATTCCAAGTTAAACCACCAGTTGCACCGACTACATTATTTGCATTATCGTCATTATTTGTTTGGAAATAAAGAGATAAAGCCGGTATTTTACAATGATTCCATGGATTTGTTGAAAATGCAATTGCATTGATTAACATAGGATTAGATGTATCATTAAAATTACTTAATACTAGTTTTCTTGAAGAATTACCATTTAAATCAAATGGAATTGGTATCCATTGTTGTGCATTCCATGTAGCATTATGTGTTGAACCATCTGGACTAATTTTATTTAAATTTTGTAAACCATCTGATATTTTCCCAAAAAATTTTATTATATTATCTGTTACTGAATTATATTGATATAATTTTAAATTTATCCAAGGTGTACTTGAATTTGTAAATCTTACCCATAATACAGAATAATCACCGGTAGGATTATTTGGTGGTGGTTTAGGCACAGTAATTTCTATACCGGTTCCTTTAGGTTGTGCCTTATTAAAAGTGCTTGTTCGAAATTCTGTATAACTAGTATTAGACCCAGTATAATCAACTAAACTTGTAGTATATTGCTTCCATGTTTCTCCAGCACCAATTGCTTTTAATTTTCCTAAATCAGCATTTATAGGATTACTTAATTCTATGTTATTACTTAATTTAGTCCATATAACATTATTGTTATATGTAGCCGAACTACTTTCAGACATAACTACACCTGGTATGTCATTTGGATAATACATATATTGATTCTTTGGATTATTAACAGTATAATTATTTAAATTATTTAAACCATTGAATGTATTTAATGTTAAACATTTAGTAGTATCAGTTGGATCAAAACATATTTTACTTACATTTAAACTACTTATATCATATCTTCTAACATTTAAAGATTCTGATGTAATATTTGTAAATCTACCAGATTCTGCAGTAATATTATTACTACTAATATCAGTTGAATTAATATTTTTAAATGAACCTGTAGTTCCTGTTAAATTATTTAATATATTAAGATCTTTAATATTACCACTATTTGCGGTAAGATTATTAGATATATCTAAATTATTATTTACTGTTATATTATTAAATATACCTCTATTTGCATTCATATTATTTGATACATTTATTTCTTCAGTATTTACTTTATTAAATCTTGCCAAATTAAAAATAGCACTATTATCTGTATGTAATGAAATCATATTTTGCACTGCTTCATTTAGAGTTTCTAAATGTTCTTTTTTATCATTTATTTTAATTAATAAAAGAATAAGCAAAATTATTAATGCTAATATTATTATAAGTTTTGTAAGTTTCATTATTATATATATATAAAATTATAAATAAAAATTGATAATTTTAAATAAATTTAAACTTGCTCTATTTTATAATAAATAAAAATTGACGGCAAGAATTATTTAAAAACAATTCTAGGCGTAAGATTTGAAAAATCTTTCGGCAACTAAAAATAAAAAATCATAGATTTTTTATTTTTTGCCCTCTATTTTTATTTATTTATTGATTACAACATGTAATCAATAAATAAATAAAAATTGATAATTTTAATTAATATTAGTTAAACAATAAATAACATATTATATAAATAATAAAATGTCATATCGCGATGAAGAACTTGAATTTCGTAACTTTTCGTATGATAGAGAATATATTAAAAGACAAAAATTTATAATGACTAACTCTTGTTATCTACCTATCTCTTTAATTAAATTTGCTGAAACACAAATAGATAGAAAGAAAATTGTTAGTGATATTGATAAATATATTAATTGCATACCTATTTCTATTCAAATTGAAAAAGGATTATTTGAATTTACTTTGAATTATATTAAAACATCTCTTCTTGAACAATCTGAATTTAATTCAGTATATATGGATAAATTGAATGAAATATGTGATAATTTAGATATGAAAAATAATAAAATTAATAATAAAACTCTACTTCCTGCATTACTTGATGGAAGTATATCAGCTCAAACATTACCATTTCTAAAAATGTATCAACTGCATCCACAACGTTGGAAATATATCATTGATAAAAATAATTTACGTGATTTAACTCTATATACTGTCAATACTACAGATGAATTTAAATGTGGTCGTTGTAATGAACGTAAACATACATACTATATTACTCAAACTCGTAGTGCAGATGAACCTGCAACTATCTTTTATACTTGCATTAACTGTAAGAAAACATTTACTAAAAGTATGTAAAATAGTGTATGTAATATATATTTATTTAAATAACATCATGTGTACCTACTTCTTTGAAATATAATATTGAAGTTGGTTTATTTGGAGTATCATTTATTCTTAATCTTAAATTTAAAAAATTACCTGCTGGTAATCTATCTCTTGGTATTTCAACACCATAATATCTTGTATAACGTCCTTTATTTGTATAAAATGAAGATATTACATTACTGTTAAACGGAATAGCCTTACCAGTGTATTTAGTATCTAATATTTCTACTACAATATCATAAACCTTATCTTCAGCATAATAAAAATATTCTGATATATAAAACATTTTGTTTTTTCCACTATTAACAAATGGTATTCTAATATCTATATTAGTATTAAGTGTAAATTGAGCTAATCCTTCACCATTCCAGTTATCACTATTCCATTTTATATTACCATTTGTATTATCTATACCATCATTTAAATTATTTAATTTATTAACTTGCCAATGAAGTGCAAGACAATTTAATCTGCAAATATTATATATATTTTCTGAAAATGCCATTTGAGTTATATAATGATCATTACTATAAAATGTTGTAACTCTAATTTTACGTGTAGGGTTATTTGTTAAATCTATTGGTATAGGCATCCATTCAAAGACTCTTGATTGATTAGTATTTGTAGGTGTAGGTGATTGCATATTACCTGCTATTCGATTTCCACCTATAAATTTACCAAAATTCTTTGAATAATTACCATTTGCATCTAAACCCGTTACTCTAAATGGTGTCCATCTATCTGATATAACTTGTATCCATAAAAGTGTTATTTCTTTTTCTGGTATTGGATGATTTGGAACTGTAATTTCATAACCAATATCATTACCTGTTCTAGTTGATAATACTTTGTATATAAATTGTCCGTTCCAAAGTTTACTAGGATAAATACTTATATTTCCTGTATCCCATACATATATATAATCTGCACTATTTATTGGTCTAATTCTAGTATTTTCTAATAATAAATTTCTAAGAGTATTATTATTCCATAATACAAAGCTTGAATTATAATTTGAATCTAATATATATTTTGTATTTTTAGGCACATATAAATTATTGTTTCCTGTTAAATCACTAATCATTGTTGCATTAATTATATTTAACATATCAACTGTATTTTCATCTATACATTTTGTTGGAGAAAAACATAATTTATTTACATTATTTGATGCAAATGTAAAATTAAATTTATCCCAACTAAAATCTTCACCCCCTATATTTAATTTACCAGGTATATTTACATTTTGAAATGTACTATCACCTGCTGTTAATGCACCCGCAAATTGTCCAGTTGTTCCGTAAATCTTAGCTCCACTAATATCATTAGTAAATATACCGCGATTACCAGATATATCACCGCTAAATGTAGCACTAACGCCATTATATTTATTACCAGTTATATCTCCTGTCAATCTAACATTTTTACCATATATATTATTTCCACTTATATCATTTGTAATTGTAGCACTTAAACCTTTTATATTATCAGTAAATATAGCTTTTCTACCTGAATAATCTTCACCAGTTATATCACCAGTAAATCTGCCATTTCTACCTGAATAATCTTCACCAGTTATATCACCAGTAAATCTACCATTTCTACCTGAATAATCTTGACCTGTTATATCACCAGTAAATCTACCATTTCTACCTGAATAATCACGACCAGTTATATCACCAGTAAATCTACCATTTCTACCTGAATAATCTTCACCAGTTATATCACCAGTAAATCTGCCATTTCTACCTGAATAATCTTGACCTGTTATATCACCAGTAAATCTGCCATTTCTACCTGAATAATCTTGACCTGTTATATCACCAGTAAATATACCGTTTCTACCAGAAACATTTCCACTGAATATTCCTTCTTCACTATTTATCTTACCATTTGTATCTAATGATAAGTTATTTCCTAAATTAATTTTATTTACTTTTAATATTCCTCCAAAATCAGCATCACCAGTTACATTTAAACTATTAACTTTAAAATTACCTGCAACTTCACCATTATTTGATAAATTAAATGTTTTTGCTTTTAAATTATTCATAATTTCTGCATTATTTTTAACTTTTAAATTGGCATCAATAGTTGCATCGATTGTTGTATTTAAATTTTTAGCTTTTAAATCACCCCCAAAAATACCATTATTTCTAACAGTTAAACCATTTGCTGTTACATTACCACCAAAATCAGCAGTACTATATGTTGATATAGTATTAGAAAGTAAATTAGCATCAAATCTACTATTACCTTTTATATTAACACTATCTGCTTTAAGATTTGCACCAATTTCAGCATTATTTGTTACATTAAGAGTATTTGTTTTTAAATTTCTGCTAAATTCACCATCTTCAGAAAAAATTTTTATAAATTTAATATCAGGTAATGTTACATTATCGTTTGTTAAAACAGACGCAAATGAACTATAGGCTTCTCTTGAAAAACCAACATTTCCTGCATGTTCATTTTTATTATTATTTAAAAATAAATAAATAACTAATATAATTAATAAAGTAATAATTATTAATTTAATATTCATTATATAATATATTAAATAAAATAAAATAAATTTTAAAAAAACTATTTAATTTTTCATAGTTTCATAATAAAATTCAATAAATGATTTAATACATGTATTAATATTTCCATTAGTTGAAATTGTATTAAATTGTGTAATATCTATTGTCTTATTAAATTTATTATAATGTTTCTTAATTTCTTCATATGTATCAATATATTTATATTCTTTCTTATTTTGTAATTGTATAAACATATTTGTATATACTTCTTTTGGTCCAAAATATTCCATTGATAAGTTATTCTTTTTAATATGCTCTTCTAGTTGTTTAAGTTCATCTTTATTTAAAATAACTCCAAATCCACGTTTCATATATTTAATTACAATCTGATACGGATCACGAATACCTGCAAAATATTTGTAATCAATATTCATATTAGTCATCATTGCACCAATACATGATGGTAGAATATATACATTATTATCTGTATAATATGCACGAACACATGGTAGATGAAAGCGTGCAACAGTGCTAAAAAAGTCATTATTAACACTTTTAAATACTTCAAATGTTTTATTAATTGTTTTAAAGTTTAATTTAAAACGAATACTTTCTCCAATCTTCATAATTGGTTTATTTTGTAATTCTTTTACTTTATTATTTTCTTTACGAAAATCATTGATATAAAAGATAAAATCAGTGTCTTTTTTAACTTCAAATTTATACGAATCATCTTTTGTATAATAAATTGTTAATTGGTCAATTGTTAATGGTTGCATAAATACATTTAGAAATTCATTAGTTGTATCTCGACCAGAACGATATAATTGTTCGTTCGAAATAATTTTAAAGTTGTAATATTTAGAATGGAGATACAAACGAACACGTGCATCTTTACCATTATCCATATATTCTTCTAAAGTCCAATTAGTTCCATAACGCATATTGAAATCATCAAGTGTTTCTTTAAAAAATTCATCAGTAAGAGTAATTCCAACTGTTCGAACTGTATCATATGAATATGTTTTATCATTTGGATTCGCATTCGGTGCGATATTTTGAATTAATGTTTTATATAATTCATATGATTTCATAATATATTCAGTATATGATTGAATATTACACATAACATCAATGTCGGAATTTCCATAATAGTCATCAATAAAATTCTCAAATGCAATATTCTCATCCTTAAATTCATGAATATACGCATCATATAGTGGATTACGTTTTTGTAAGCATGCTGCAATAATACTACCACTAACTCCATATTCCTTCATATTAACATTCGCAAATACATCTTTAGTAACATCGCGACTAATGAAAATATTCATACGCTTCTTAAAAGTCTCCAAATCACATACTCCATAACCATCATAATTATCAATATATTTTAGTCCACATGCATTAGATTTCATATCTAAATTTTCATTGTGAATTAAGACTGATACATATGGATTGAGTTTTAAATCTTGAGCCAAAAATGGAAATGTTGGTAGTTTATTTGCTGTATTAATATCAAATACAAAACGACTATTCTTAGTTGATTTTGTTAGGAACAAACATTCTTCTAAATATAAAGTTAGCATTGCATATCCAAATGTATATTTGTAAATACCAGGATACTTATTAACCACTTTAGAAATATATTCTAAAACATCTTTACTAAAGATATTATGACAATATTCTTTTGAAATTAACATATTATTAGTTAGCTCATATAATGATTTTTCTGAATCGGTTGATTTAATAATTTCTAAAACATCTTTGTCTGTAACCTCTGTGTCTGGCATTGTTGCATAAAAAGTTCGAGAATTATTTTTATTATCTTTTAGAATAGTAGAAATATCACAAAATTGTTCAAACTTATTACGTGTCGATGAATACGATTTAGAATCACCATCAACTGTTGCTTGTTTCTCACGGTCAGGTGATTGAGAAAGTAATACAAAATTATTATTACCAGTTCGACTTTGAAAATCACGGACTGTAAACATATTAGTTATATTTAATTTGCATGAATTTTGTTTTGTCCAAAAGTCATTATCTTTTAAATCAAAAAACATTCGAGATATATTTTTACTTACTTGTTCTAAATTACGTTTATTATATGTTTTTGCTAATTGTAGTGGTAGTTTAATATGTGTAATTGATGTTTCTTCTGTATACATTTTTAAATATTCAATTGCATTTGACATATCAAGTTGAAACATACTAAATACAAGTTCTTCTGGATTAAAAGTTTCATCCGGAAACAGTATATTCATATGTTTATCTGTAACAATATTTGTTTTAAAATAGAATTGTTGATTCTTTAGAATATTAAGAGATACACGTTTATATTTTACACTATTTTGTGGAAACTGTTTTAGAGTATTTGTATTAATAGTTCTTTGAAAAAACTGTTCAATAAATTCAGTTGACATATTATTATTAAGTAGAACAATAACATTATTATAAGTATACATAACTTTACGTTCTTGTTTACTTAAATTACCTCCTTGAAATCCAACATAAAATGGATTAGGAATCATATTCTGGTCGATAACTGTATTATCGACATAATGGACACTTTGGTCTGTTGTATCAACACCAAAGTCCAGATGAGATTCAAAATAGTTATTTGTAATTACTTCAATTGACATGATTATTTTAATTAATTAACATAATAACACCTATTTTAGCATATAAATCATTTTTCAATTTTTTATTTGTTTTTTAATAAATAAATACATTAATAATAGTTCAATTAATTCATGTTCGTTTAGCAATACTTACTTTTTGGACATTATTCATATTACCCTTATGTTTACCAATTTGAATAAATTCACGTTTTGGTGTGTCTTGAATAGTTTGAATGATATATTTTTCATATAGAGTTTTATCACACTTACCTTCTAATTCTTCAATAAGTGAATTAATTTCTTTCTTGAAATTATTCTTTTTGGGAATACCATAACGTTTATCATTATAATTTGTATATAATTCCTCCAATTTAATTAGTTTGTTGGCAATTTCATCTTCATCTTCATCTTCTTCATCTTCTTCATTTTCTTCATCTTCTTCATTTTCTTCATCTTCTTCATTTTCTTCATTTTCATTTTCATCATTCTCAACTTCAACTAAATTATTATTCAATGATAATTCTTCGTTTGATGTTTCCGATGAAAATTCAGACATTTCTGAAATTGTTTCATGTAAATCATTAATTAATTCTATTTGTTCGAGTTGTTCTTGTTCAACTTGTTCTTGTTCAACTTGTTCTTGTTCAACTTGTTCTTGTTCAACTTCTTCGACTTCTTCGACTTCTTCGACTTCTTCGACTTCTTCGACTTCTTCGACTTCTTCGACTTCTTCGACTTCTTCGACTTCTTCGACTTCTTCGACTTCTTCAACTTCTTCGACTTCTTCGACTTCTTCAACTTCTTCGACTTCTTCGACTTCTTCGACTTCTTCGACTTCTTCGACTTCTTCGACTTCTTCGACTTCTTCAACTTCTTCAACTTCTTCAACTTCTTCGACTTCTTCGACTTCTTCGACTTCTTCAACTTCTTCAACTTCTTCGACTTCTTCGACTTCTTCAACTTCTTCAACTTCTTCGACTTCTTCAACTTCTTCAACTTCTTCGACTTCAAGTTCATCTTCACTTTCAACATCGTTCACAACATCATTCGCAACATCATTCTCAACATCATTGACAATATTTTGTTTATTATTTGTATCTTCAATCTTATGATAAATTTCAATTAAATCAATAATATTATTATCAGATTTAAATTGAGTATTAAGAGTAAGAACAATATTTTGCGAATTGATTTCTAATTCATTCTTCTTAATTACAAGATTAGTAAAAAGAAGTGAATTAATAGCGATATTAAGATTTTTGAGTTCAATATTCATACTAGTTGCTAAATCACCTGCACGAATACTATTATTTTCGCTATTATTAATATATTGAATAATATTTGCTTGAATAATATTTGATTTAAATTGATATTTTACATCATTAAATTTCATTGAAAAATTAACATGTGATTTAATATAATCACAGTTAAAAAATTTACAAGTATCATTATATTCATCGAATAATGATGTCATAATAGCATATGGTAAGAGAATAGATTTATGATTTTTTAATTCAGAATAATTATTTACAAAATTACTATTACAATTCCATGTATTTGGTTTCATAATTTGTGTTGTAATTTTTTTTAAATCCGGAATTATTAAACCTTTTAATTCTTCAGTTTCAATTTCAATTGAATCTTTATTATATGTATGTAGTTGTGAATCAAAGTCATTGTTAATCTTTGAATCATTAATTATACAATGCATATTAATCATAACATCGCGATTACATGTTTTATTAAAAGCATATAATAGTTCATATTCTAGATTATAATTTGTTTTTTTATCTAGTAAACGTTTCTCAAGATTCTCTTTGTATTTATTTACAAATAAATTCTTAATATTACCCATATCATCACTAGTAAAGATTTTAATTGATTCAATAATTTGATTTAATTCATAATCGTTCAAATTTTTATTATCAATCATAGTGTAAATTTTATCAGTAATCTGATTATTTACATAATTTACTAGATAATAATTATCTAACATATTAATATTTACTGCTTCTTGATTATTAAGATTAAATGGCATACCAAAGAGTTTCTTAAAATTCTTAAAGTGATATACTACTTTAATTATGTTAATTGCTTCTTCAAAGTTATCTTTATTAAAAGATGTAAATAGAAGCTGTAGAATATTTTCTTTTTCGAAAATATTATAATACAGATAGAAGTTTGTAATAATATATATTAAATATTGTTTCTTTGAAGTGCATTCAATAATAGTATTGAATAGTTTACGAAGATATTTAATATTTTTTACATATGATGTATACACTTCAAAAAATCCAGTAATGTTAAGTTTATTATCTTGAATATGTTTACTTTTAATTGTTTGACTCATATTATTAGTAATACTATCAAGAACATTAGAAAGAATAACATATGGATTATTATTTTGTTTTACACACTCAATTAGTAAGTATACACCCTCATCAAGATTAATATTATTACTAGTAAAAATATTAGTTAAAAAAGTATTTAAACGTTTTTGTAAATAATCACTATTGAGTAGTGACTTTTGGTTATATACTACATTTGATATAGGTTTAGTAAATACATCAAACGCATTAAATGTATTAAAGTCAAAATTAACGTTTTCAGCCATGATTTATTAATTAATATGGTATTATATAGCCAATATATGCAATTATTTAGATTATCAATTTTTTATTATTGATATATATAATATCACTATTATTAATAAAAAATTATGGTTTGAGTTGTTCATAAACATTTGGTAAAAATCTATAAAATAAAAAAATGATAATATATCCATTTAATATTAAACAAATAATAACATATAATATATATATGTCAATTAGAACAATACGAATATACAGAATAAATTATAAGTTTAATAATAGTCAAAATGGTATTTATGATATTATTACTTATAATTTAGATAAATACGAATTAAGTAAAAAATATATGGTAACTAAAAAAATATATTTAAGTATAAATCAAGAAATTATTAATGATAAAATTAAAACATATTGTGAACAATATAAAATATTATATAATCAAGATAATAAATGTGTTTTGGAATATAAACAAGACATGTTAGATAATTTAGAATTTCCACCACTTAATAAATATGATTTTGAGGAAACATATGAACAAACTGAATATATTACTAAATATGGTAAAATAATTAGTAATAAATATCAAACATATCTTGAATTAGATAAAGAATATGATAATTATGATGAGATTTTAAATAGTATTTAATATTTTTTTATTTGTTTTAATAAAAATTTAATCAAAGTAAACAATACAACCATTACTAAACCATAGATAGCGATACCCGTAAAAGATACAACACCTTCTTCATTTGGATTAATTTGAGTTAAATATTTACCAATTAATTTCTTAAAGAAATTTTGAGACATTAACATATATATAACCCAAATTAATATTGGGTCTTTTACCATTTCTGGTATAGTAAAATTAAAGAATGAATTTTTAGATTTCTTCTTTTTTGGTTTTTCTTCTTCAGTATCCGTATCAGTATCTTTAACAACTTTTACTTTCTTTTTCTTTCCATCTTCAATTTCATTATTTATATCTTCTACTAAATTTTTAATGTGTGAATTTCTGTCTGATTCTGTTGTATAATTATCAGTATGTGCATCATATGTATCTAATTCTATTTGTTTTTGTGATTTTGCAACAGCAACATCTTTACGAAGTTGAGAAATAGGAGTTCCTCCTCCCATAGCACTAATACTTGGACCATTATTGTTCATCATATTAGACATCATTATATTTGCAGGTATTTGATTTTGATTCATACTATATATATATTAAAATATTTTTATTTAATGTTATTAAGCACGTCTTGAAATTTATTAACATCTGTTTTAGATGTTACATTTTCTTTTTTCTTATATTCTAAATTAATAATTGAAAAGAAATTAGGATCATAATTTATTTGCGGGAATGAATCTTGATTTTCTAGATCAAATTTCTTAGCATATTTAGTGTGATCTAATTCTTCTTCAATTGCATGTAAATGATAAATTTGATTAAGAGTATTTTTATCAAGATTAATACATTGAGGATGTTCATCATTATTATCTGTTAGTGTAATAAAAACACGACCATAAATCTTTTTTCTATATATTGTTGATGCAATTTTATTTAGATTCTCCGGTATTTGTTCTACACTAATATCACAATAGAATAACATAGTATAATCTAAAAATTTATATTCATGATATCTAATGGTTTCAAATGTTTGTTTATCTGGCGTAGCTTCTAATACATCATTAATAAATGAATAATCTTCCATATCTCCATTTGGATGAATAACAATCGCATTATGAACAAAAGTTGATTGAATTAAATTATGTAAATCATCAAAAATAAAATCAACATATTCATGATCATTATTAACAATACAACGTTTAATTAAAATCATAGTGCCACCTACTGTATGGGTTCTCGTAAGTTGTGAAGCAAGAGCATTATAATTTTTTGATTTAGATGATTCTACTACTTTATATATTGATTGATATACATAATTTGCATCATAATATAAATCAGTAATATTTAGAATTGAATTTTCATCTGGTTTTACATATTGTTCAATAATTTTGAAAATTTCTTCTTGTGCAGTAGAATTAATTGTAATTTGTTTATAATCAATATCTGCATTTTTTACTTCTTTAAAAGAAAAGTTATTAATATACCAATCTTCATTGTTATATGCATCAGTTTCATACAATAACATTATTTTTACCATTTTAAATTATTAATTTAATAATAATTTAACTTTAAATAAAGATTTAATAAATTAATTAATTTAAAATTTAAAATTATCCAAAACTACTCCATCCCTAACTAATTCATCATACATGTTTGATACATATTCTCTATTAATAAATTTTGTATCATTTATTTCAAATCTGTATGGATCTAATTTTTTGAATGATTTTAATTCATAAATATAACATGGTTTTTTTAATTCTGTAAATGCATTAACATGTAATTCTTTTAGATATGGTTCTTTTTTATTTGATTTATTTTCTAAAATACCCCTTTTCACTGTGCTCTTTGGTAATATAGATGCGATTGCCATCCATTTATCTTTATATGCAATAATTATTGGTTTAGAACCTATATAACTTTTTGGTATTTCATTTTCAAATCTTTTTATAAATGCTAAATAAACTGTATTATTTGTTGATTGATTAATATTTCTACTTATTTTATTACTATCTTTTATATTTAATAATTTATTAAAAAAATCAGCTAACATATCCGGTGTTTTTAATTTATATTCCATATCTGTATATTCTTCTTGTAAATCTTTTCTTTGTAACATTAATTTATCATGATCTAAATATTTTATTGGAAACTTACCATCTATTATATCATTTCTATATGTATCAATATTATATGTTATTAATTGTGATGCACATACATCATAAGGTATACTATAAAAAAATTTATTATCAGTTGGAATAGTAACTTTATGTCTATGATCTAAAACAAAACTACTTAATCCTAGTATAATTAAGTTCTTATTTAAATTATTATTTATAAAATTTTGTATAGCTTCATTTAATCTTTTTTTCCAATATGAACCAATATCGTCTCTTTTATAATTAAACATTATATCTTTGGTAATTTCATCTAAATCATATATTTCAAAATTCATTTCTTTAAATTTATCTATCATTGATTGTTTTATAAATGTATTTATACCTACTATATGAATGATTGACATATATATTTAGTATATATTAATAAATAAAATTAATATTAATATAAAGTTATATTATAATAATGTCAACTGTTTGTTTCGACAAATCATACTTTACTATTATTGTAGTATTAGCATTAGGTATAGTTCTTTATGCTTATTATATGTTAAAGCAAGAAAATAGAAACTTAAAATCAAGTTTACAAGTATCAACCGATAATAAGATTAATACTCTTAATAATCATGTATCAAGTATGAATGCACCAACATTTAGTGAAGCAGTAATGCCAATATCACCATCACCTGTTATTGCTCCTCCATCACTTGGTCAAGCAATTAGAGATTATGATAGAAGAAATATTGCCGACCCCTTAACACCACCATTTAAACGTGATGATTATCAAATACCATCTAATGTCATGAGACCAGATTTATATGGAGTATATAGCAGAGGCGCACCAGGTGTTTTCATGAAACATGGTTATGTCAAAACAGACGATGCTGGTGCTGATTATAAATTACTTACTTTAATGGGTCGTCAAAAATATCAAGGTTCAACCCAATATGAATACTATGTAATTAGCACTAATAAAGATGACACTATTAAATTTTACATAGATGGAGTAAAGAGAGAATTATATGATGGTGATAAAGTTAAAGTAAAACAATTAGGAAATACTGAATATACAGTTTATATTGATAAAGATTTACAACTTGAGTATAATCCTTTATTTTAATTTTTTTATTTAAAAAAATTAAAATAAAGCATTATATTTTTATTTTATTTTATTATTTATTACATAAATAATAAAATAAATAAAATATAATCCTTTATTTTAGTAAATTATCTAATAATTTATTTCTTTATTAAATCTTCATAATCTAATAAAAATAAAAAGTAATTTACATAATCATCTGTTGAATTTTTTGTAAAATCAGGATTAATAATATTAATTAAATCATCTTCTTTATCGTTTGTTTCAAATTTAGCATAATTAAAAAATTTAAATTTATATATTAATGGCTTTTTAGATAAATATGATGCAATTGCATTATGTATATCAAGTTGTATAATATGTTTTATTCTAAATCTAGATGTAATTAATTCAGATTTTAAAAAATGTGCTGTAGGTTCTAATTCTGTTCCATAATTTAAGATTTTTCTAATAATTGTTGTGCTTTTCTTTTTTAAAAAAGATAAAGACCACGCCCATGACCATAATTGTAATTGTGGTTCGTGCATACCAATATATTCAAAACGTGATTTAAATAAATGTTTTTTCTCTGAATCATAAAAATGTATTATATTATGTTCATAGTCATTATTATTTTTTTCTATTCTAATAAAATTTACTTGGTCAAATTTATGTTTATATATTTGATTATTTTTATCATAATATTCTAAAGAATCTCTTACTAATGTTATATCAGGAGAAGAATTATATTCCTCTTTTTCTTCCTCTTTTTTTTGGAGTTTTATCATAATAAAATAATTATAGATATTTTATTATTTATTTTAATTTATTAACTTGCTAAATTCTTGCCTCGTTTCATCTATATATAAAATCAACTTGCTAAATTCTTGCCTCGTTTCATCTATATATAAAATCAACTTGCTAAATTCTTGCCTCGTTTCATCATTATATCTTTTATAGATATAGCCGATGTAACTTTTGAAAATTCTCTTTTCTTTGATTGTTCTATTAATTCCATTTCATTTTTAGAGCATTCATATATTGGAGGAAACCCACCATTTGGTTTATTCTCATTATCCATATTATTATATATAATTATTAAGTATTTTTTAAATTATTAACTAATTAATCAAAAGATATTGTAAATTTAGATATTTGTTCACTTATTTTTTTAATTTTTTTTTTATTATTAATATTTTCATTTGTTAATTCTTTTTTATTATCTTTAAGATTTATTTTTTCATTTTCATTAACTATCACTTTATTATTATCACTTTCGCATTTTTCACAATTATTATCATCATTATCATTATCATTATCACTATCACTATTAATATCACTATCACTATTAATATCACTAATACTATTATTGTCATCTTCACTATCTTCTCCGTTTTCTTTTGTATATTTAATCATATGATTCAAACAACAACATCTTCCTTTATTTTTGCAAGAATATTTTATGAATTCGTTTTCTTTTAATTCTTCAACATAATTAATATATAATAATCTATGCAATGCTAATTTTTTTCCTCTGAAATAAAAATTTATATATGGACTCTTATTTGCTTTTATATTTGCGACAAATCCATCCCATAATGTGCATTGTTTTCCAAAAACTGATTTATTTATATGTTTTGTAATTCGCATAATATCTCTATATGTAAATTTTTTGGATGATTCTATATTTTTTAATTGTAATGATGTTAATTCAGATAATATCTTTTTTTTCTTACTCGACGACATAATGTAATATATTATATATTATATTAAGTTATTTATTATATATTATATTAAGTTATTTATTTAAAAAAAATAATCTCAATTACATCAGGAACATATTTTAATTCTCCTATTTTTGGTTCATTTAAATAATAAGTTAAACGTATATTAATTGTTTTCTTATTATTTTTATATTTATCTGTATCATTTATTACTTTACCATTTTCAAAGACTATTAATATTTTATTAGAATCATTATAAACAACTATTGGTATTGATGGATTTAATATGCTCATTATAAATAATTCAACATAACCATCTGTAACTGTATTATTATCTGCTGCAACTTTAACTATATAATTTATTAAATATTTAGATTTCTTTTTCATATTAAAATGATTTGATAAATCTTTATCTATTATATTTTTACTTGATTCTAATGATAAAAATTCAATAACATTACCTCTAAAATATGATGATAATTCTGTTTGTAATGGTGAATAGTAACCTAAATTCTTTGATTCAATATCATTATATTCATTTTGCATCCAATAAAATCCATTTACATATGCTCTATAATAACTCATATTATTCATAATTATCTTTTGTGTATAATATTCTTTCATATCTTGTAATGCATAATCCTCATTTATTTGTTGATAATTTGAATCTATTTGTTTTCCTATCTTCTTCTTACCAATTTCAGGTATATTATCTTTACCAAATATATCAGCTAATATCTTTTTAACATTACTTCCTGAACTTCTTATAATTGTTTGTGATGGTCTTTCTGTATATGTATTATAATCAACTATATCTGATACAAAATAATCTCCTATTCTTAATATTTCATATGCTTTTCTGTCATTAGTTGCTAATTCTTCACTCATTCTATTGATAAATTTAATAATTTCATTAATAGTTATACTCATATAACATCCAGTTTTAGTCCAATGACAATGTATATTATCATTACAAATGTCTTTTTGTTTATTTACATTACATGAAACACGGTCATTATTAATTTCATAATCTTTAACATCTGGTAATTGTTTAGATATGTGTAATAATTTATCATATTTACCACCAGTTTGAATTGTTCCTTCTATTCCATCTGAAATACCATCAATATTATAATCACCACCATATTGTCTAATATTACTTAATTCTTCAGATAATCCAGCTGAATCAATATTCTCAATATTTTTAACTTCTTCTTTTTCTTCTTTTACTTCTACTTCTCTAATTTCTTTTACTTCTCTAATTTCTTCTTCATCATCTTGAGCAGCTTTTTCATCTACTTCGATTTGAGCTAACTCATCTTCTCTTACACCTTTCTTATCTACAATCTTCTTGTATTTTTGATATAATTCTTTATCTACTAATTTATATAAAATTAATCTAATGTTATCTACTTTTTCTTCATAAGATAATTTAGTAGAATTTATAATTTTAGTAATCTTTTCTTTTAATGAATTGTTTTCTAATTTATTTAAATATGATGAAAATTCTAATCTGAATAATTCATAACTTTCACTAAGAAATTCATCCATATTAACATCTAATACTCTCTTATCTGCTTTTGTATTAAACTTTCTCTTAATAATTTCATTATCTATTTTATCTAAAATTGGTTGATTTTCATAAAATAATCCTAAATTTTCTATATCACTCTTTGACATTTTAACTTCTGTAATTGGTACTGTATCATTTGTCAAAGTTACTAATGCATTAATTAAATATTTATCACCTTCCATTTTATCATAGTATACACCGACTGGTTTTACTGGCACTGTTTCTTTACTTAAATCAAATACTTCTTTGAGATTTTTAAAAGTTGTTTTAAAGTCTTGTATGTATTTTTCTATTGATTTAACTATTTGAATTTGATATAATGCACCAGATGGTCTAACTGGTATTATAGTATTATTTTCTAATACAAAGAATTTAGTTTTATTTCTACTATCTACTACTTGATACTTTATAGAATGTTCTTTTGATTTAATATTCATTAAATGATAATACATCTCATGAGCAACTGGAGCAGAATCTTTATAAATAATCTTATCTATAAATGAACCTTTGCAGTTATGTGAATAAAAATCACTTAATTGTTTTACTATATTTGTCTTTTCATTTTTGTATTCAAATACTTTTGTAACATCTAATGTCTTCTCACTTTCATCTAATTTTTTAACTAATACAATTGGATAATAATTTTTACCTTCTTTTACTAAAAATACATTCTTTCTATCTGGTGATGTTAAAGAATATATATCTTCTATGTTTTGACATAATATATTAAAATCTTCTCTAACTCTTTCTCTTTCAAATGTCTTCTTAATAACTATAGTTTTCTTTTGAAACATAATAATATTTAATCCACTATTATGAAGAACTTTTGGAATTGATATAAGATTATTAAATAAATCATAATCTAACTTATTGTTTGTTTTAATAAATTTAATAAAATTTTCTTTATCTCCAAATTGTGTTTTAATATCACCATTATTTAATGATGTATATATTTGTTCTGACCTATCTTTATCTAATGCATCTAATATTTTCTTTACAATAGTTTCTACATCAATATCTAAACATGTTGAAATTGCATTTAAGAATGGATATGATGTTTGAACTGAACCATATTTAAAAAAGAAACCATTATTAGATGTTTTGCTTAAATAATGTTGTTTAATAAACTTATCACGACTATTAATTATGTTAAAAAAGAAATCTATGTATTTTGGTAATAAACCAAATCTTCCTTCTTGTATTTTATTAGTATCTTGTAAAATATATAATTTTTCCATTAATGATGCATCTGATTGCATTTTCTCTTCTTTTTCTGTTTTAGTTTTTTTATCACCTTCTACACCCTTACATTGTGAATATAAATTTTGTTTAGATTCATTTTTAGATGCTTCTGGGTCTTTAATAAAACAACAAGGCATACAATGTCCATATGGATTTCTACAACGTGATAAAAAGCCAACATAAAAGTGTTTACCATTTACTTCTGGGTCGCAAGTATAATGAATTTCATTTCCTGTTGGTTCTCCATCCGTATTGAATTCTGCAAACTTTAAACTTTTTAAAACTACTTCTTCTTTCTTACCAGTCTTATCATTTTTAACCATAACACGTTTTTCAAAATCACCAGTCTTTTTATTTTGTTTATAACCTAATTTTAATAATTCTGCCATATTTTCTGCTGTAAATTGACTTGGTCTTCTTCTCTTTTCATCACCACTATTTTGACAACAACGTGACCATTGTGATTGACCTTCTTCTGGTTTATAACCAATACGTTGTTTATCTACTTTAGCCATTTGTTTGATATTCTTTGTATCTTCTGATTCTTGAACTAAATCCATAACTTTATTTCTTCTCTTGGCAATTTTAGTTAATTCTTTTAATTTTTCTTTTAATTTTTGTCTTTCAGGTTTTTTGTATAAATATGTTTCTATGTATAAATATAATAATATACACATAAAATGTGTTATTCTGTCTAATTGTGCTTTATTACGAGCACCAGCAACTCTTATTTTATATTTATCTCTTTGTTTACCTTGAATATCAACTGTAATACCTGGTGATTTGTATTTTGGTAAATTTTCTAATTTCTTAAGAATTCTTCTGCTCTTTTTAATATTTGGATATCTTGCTTTGACTCTTTCTATTTCTTCTAATGCATAATCTTCTGTTATATTAAATTGTTTGCCAATTTCATTTGCTAACATTTTATCAGTAACTTCATAATTTCTTATTAAATGTAATATTCTCATTTCAATACGTGCCTGGTTATCATATTTAGAAACACGTTTGTATCTAAAATATGAACCAAATTTACTTGATTCTTCTTCTTTCTCATTTTTTGATTGACGTTTTCTTGGTTCAATACATACAGCAATATATGGATAAAAGAATCTTGCAAAATCACTAATATCGTTATGATTAATATTATATTTTTCTGGTAATTCGAATTTTTGTGATGTATTAATAAATGCATAGACAAATTCTTCATCTTCTGGAACATAATATCTTTGTCTATTCTTTTCTGAATTTATCTTATTAATTAATTTAATAATATGTTCATAAGTTAATTTAATATCTGTTATTACTGCCATATCTTCTTCTTTCCAAACTATTTTATAATCTAATCTACCAGTTTCACTAATAGTAACACTTAAAAATCTATCTCCAAATTTATCTGTTATTGGAAATTTAAAAGTTATACCATATGGTGTATTTTCAAACCATTTTGTTAATAAATCTGTATTATCTGGTGTTTGTTTATATTTATTAATTTCATCATCATTCATTTTATATACTATATTTCCATCTACAGTTTGGTATAATACAAATGGAAATTCTTTATTAACTGCAAATTCATTAAATATTCTATATAAATCAATCTTAATACCTTCTTTTAATCTTAATTTAACATGAATAATCGATTGTAAAATATATGTATCTTTGAATAATTTCTTATATTCACCTGATATTTTAGATTCATCTACTACATTCATAATTTCATTTTCCATAATTAAATCATTATTAATAGTTTCAAAAATACTATGCATTCTATTTTCTTCTATTTTCTTGTCTGTATTTAAATAATCAATAATATTTTTAACTTCATCGCTTCTTATTTTTGGAAAATATAATCTTAAATAAACATCTAATAAATTCTTAACTGTTTCTGGTTGAGGATTATATTTAGACCCAAATTCATTATATATGTCAATCATATAAATTTCATTATGTGATATATAATCTTCATAATCATATAAAATATTATTATCATCATCTTCTCTTCTAATCTTACTAGTATATCTTTTGATATTATCTCTTAATGCTTTTAATGAATTTTCTAATTCTTCATATAAACGTAAATTGTTATTTGGTTCTATATCTACATTTAACATTTCATTGCGTCTTAACCATTTTTGACCTAACATAATGCGTTCAAGATTATTATTAAAATAATATTCACTCCATAAATATTGTCTTGATGGTAATAAATATGATTCTTCTCCAAATACTGAATTATTCTTAAGTGAACAACAAATTTTATCTTTTATTGTTTTGATAGTATCATCTTTATAGATAAAATTTATTCTAACATAAATCTTCTTAACTACATCTTTTAAGTTTTCATCATATATGTTTTCATTCTTAGAATCATCAAAAGAAACCATTTGAACTACTTTTTTATCAAAAATCTTATTATCATCTAATGCTTTCTTAATTAATGCTGTTGTTTTACTTGTTTCATTATCATGAACAGTATCAGCATCTTTATACATTTGTTCTATTTCTTCTAAATCAACAACTTCTTCTTCTAATAATTCTCCTGGATCTAATTCTTCTTGTTCTTCATCTCCTACTTTAATACCTGCTTCATCATCATCATTATTATTATCATTATCTTCATCTTCATCTATTTTATTTAATTCAGCATTAATATCTTCATCATCAAAACCACCCTTTAAATTAAAATCATCTGATTCTTCTTTTCTTGATTTATTTTGATTAGCATACTGTGTGTCTAATTTTTTCTTAAAGATTTTATCTATATTAATTTTTTTACTTGTTGTGAAATCTTTATCTTCATCTAATTCAACATTTAATGCTGATTCTTTTTTCTTTTTTGTTTTTCTTTCTAAATCATCACGTATTAATGATTCAAATGAATAAATTAACTTCTTTTCTAATAGTTGATGTGAAGATATATGTTTATCTACCCATTCTTTACCATATTTTTCAGTTAACTCTGTTTTTTGTGCTGATGATTCACGTATTATATATATAGATGAATTTAAATGATATGTATTGAAAAATGATTTATACCATTGTTCACCATAAGCTTTTTCTAAAACTTTATAATCATCTTTTGTTAATTTAATTAAAGTTTCATAAAAAGTTAATGATTCTATTATTTCTAATACTTTCATAACATTTTTAGGAGCTTCACCAATAAATATATATTGACTATACTGAATACGACGATTGTTATTTTTATATTTCCAAATTACTTTAATTGGTTCGTTAATTAATTCTTTTAATGAGTCGCCCATAAATTTTCAATTATAATATATGAATATAAAATTATAATTGGTATTTTAATCAATCTTAATTAATCTTAAACATGTTTAAACAATTGAATCTGATAAATAAATCCCACAATATTCTTTTGGTGATTTTCCATAATCATCATATTCATAAATCTTTAATTCTATTGCTGTTTTAGTGAAAAATGCAAATATCTTCTTAAATAATGCTCCATGACCATATTCAGGACAAGCTATATGAGAAATTTCATGTAAAATTACATACATTAGAATATTAATAGTATGAAATGTGTCTTTCTCTTTTCTAGATCTTAAACAAAATACTAATTCTTCACCCTTATTTACACTATAAGAAGTTACTACTTCTTTATTATCACCATTTTCGTCTTTGACATCTTCGGTTCCTCTACTTTCTGATATAGTAACATTATGAATTCTGTTAGATAACTGTTCTATATATTGTTTATACTCCTTATAGTCGGTATCTTTTTTAGAATTCAAATGGTCTTTCAATTTTATTATATTTAAACGCATAGTAGCTAACAAATTAACCGCTGTATATTTATCGGATAAATCTCTAACCATATAGAAATTATTATCTATTGGTGATTTGATGTATGTCATTTTTCCATAATTATACCAGTAAAATACACCTAAAATTATAATTATTAATATAAGTAAAATTATAAGTCTCATCGTTTATAATAATGTTTCATATAAAAAAAATATTATCTTCTAAAATTATATATAAATAATGGGTAATTCACACTCAATGAATGAAGGTCAACAAATAAGCAGAAACGCTAGAAATATGTTAAATGTTCGTCAACCATTAAATGTTTCTGAACATCAAACTATAAATTTTTCCAGAAATGACTTAGTTGATACCGTATCTGCTCTTGATTTAAATTCTGTATTTGAACTTCACGGTGGTGCTAAAAATATAGATCTTCATAATATTCCTTCTCGTAATAGATATAGTGAATATACAACAACTAAAACAATGAAGACAAATAATATGAATGGTGGTGCTAGTGTTATTGGAGCATATTCCTCTGCTAGTGAAGGTGATTTAAGTTTAATTAAACATATGATTATGGGTAGACAAACTCAAACCGGTGGTGCTGGTTCATGTGGTGGAACTACAGCAACTCCTACAACTCCATTATCTGAAGCTAAAGGTTGTGGATGCGAAACTGGTGCAGTTTTACAAGATGGCGGATTTAATTTCGGTCAAATGTTAGCTGCTTCTATGTTAGAATCAAAACCATTATCTAATACAAGCACATCTTACAATCCACTTAACTCAATGACCCCACAAGACGTTATGAACGGTGGTTATTTAAGTGAATTATCTAATTCACAAAACTCTGAATTATTAAGTGCAACTTCATCTGTTATGATTGGTGGAAGTCTTAATACTGCAGAATTATCTGCAACTTCATATGATATGACACAACAAGGTGGTTCACATAATAACTCATTATATTCAGCAACTTCACCTTATGCTATGTCACAAATGGGTGGTTCAGCTTTATCAGCAACTTCACCTTATGCTATGTCACAAATGGGTGGTTCAGCTTTATCAGCAACTTCACCTTATGCTATGTCACAACAAGGTGGTTCGCTTGGCAATGGTTCAGCTTTATCTGCAACTTCACCTTATGCTATGTCGCAAATGGGTGGTTCAGCTTTATCTGCAACTTCACCTTATGCTATGTCGCAAATGGGTGGTTCAGCTTTATCTATGACTTCACCTTATGCTATGTCACAACAAGGTGGTTCGCTTGGCAATGGTTCAGCTTTATCTATGACTTCACCTTATGCTATGTCGCAAATGGGTGGTAATTTTTCAGCAACTTCATATGATATGACACAAAATGGTGGTGAGTTATCAGTAACATCAGCTTTACCAATTCAATATGATTCATTATTTGGTGGTAAACATAAAAAATCACATAAAGAAAGAAATTCATCATCAAGCAGCCCTTCAAAATCCGGCTCATCATCAAGCTCATTTAACATTAATGATGTTAACGCATCATCATCTTCATCTAAATCACCAAGTGATGATGATTCTGATGCAATTATTGCCAGAGCAATTGCTAGAAATTCAACTGCTGGTGAATCAACTATAAGAGATACAGTTGGTATGAGTGATACTGCTAGAGAATTAGCTAGAATGTCTGATGATAAATCAGATAAGAAACAACGTTCAAGACATAGTTTAAATAAATCATCTACAACAAGTCATACTTCATCATCTTCAACCAGCACTAACACATCAACTAAATCTGATTCATCCATTGATTCAAGTGATTCTGGTTCATCTATATCATCATCATCAACACCTGGTGAAGCTATTGGTAAAGTTAACTCAATGAGATACAATAACTTATTATTAACATCACCAAACTCTGCTACTAGATCAGAATCATTGGTTAATGCCAAACAATTCTATAGCTCTGAAAATGGTGATTTATATTCTTCAGAATCAAACTTCTTAAGAAATAATATTAGCAGAAATAGAATTAGATAAACAAAATAAATTTATTTTAATTTTAATTAAAATCAATCATATTATAATCATCAAAATTATTAAATTTTGGTTTCTCAACTTCTTTCTTTTTTGATTTTGTTTTAGTTACTGGAGTTTTAATTATTCTAGTTACTTTCTTAACAACTTTCTTAGTTTTCTTTTCTTCATTATCATTTGATTTAATAGATTTATTAGAGGATTTTTTAATGAATTTAACTTCTTTATCAATCATATTGGCAAACATGTCAAAATCTACTTTTTCATCGTCATTATTCGTATCACCTTGCATATAATATCCAATAGGCATTTTACCAGCTTTGCGATTCTCTTCTTTAATAATATATTCATTAAATATCTTTTCTGGTTTCTCAACTATTAATTCTAAAAACTGTATAGATGGTTTCATAATCTGATTAGTAATATAAAATAGATAATCAAGTTTTAACTTTTTCTCTACAATATAATCCCAGTGTTCTACACGGTCACCTTGTAGTTTAATTTCATCTTCATTTGGAACTTCTATGTATGCATATGGAATACGATCATTCGATTGTGGTTTATTACCTGGGTCTCGTATACCCATTCTATCAGCTAATACAGCATGAACAATACGTGTTCTGTCTTTGTATGTAGTTTTAAGAGTTTTAGTAATAATAAATTTATCTAGAGGAATTTTACCACGAATAATCTTTGATAATAATTCTTGAGTCATCTTAACTGCACCAATAATACTTTGTTTGTTTAAAATTTGATCTACAATATTACCAACGACTATTTTAACTACATTTGCATTGTCACGTCGTTTTAAAACAATACCCATACTCTTCTGATAAAACTTATCAGGAGATTTCTCATATAAGTTTCCAACATATCTCTTCTTTGTTAGAATAATAAATGGCCATAATACTTTCTCATATTCCATTACCATTGGTGCTGGTAATAGTGTAGAGATTAATAGAGAACTCCAAATACCAAACTTAATTGATATAATTAGAGAACGTCTATCTTTTACTATTTCACCAGTATTTTTATCTTTAATGTGTAAACAATAAAAGATAGAATCAGTGTCGCCATACACACCTTTTGGATCAACTAGATATTCATGATTTGGATTATTTAATACTAGATTAACCATATCATAAAATTTCAAATATAGTTCATCACGATTCTTATAACCAATATTGTGAAAGATTTCCAAAAAGTCTCCATCAAACTTATCAGTCCATTTTCGTTCTTTCATACTTTTAAGTTCTGTTTTACTCGCAATCTTAAATATTTCTAATATCTCAACATTTTTACTATTAATAGTAATTGTTTCATCAAAGATATCTTTTATTTTACTGTAGATAATGCTTTGTTTTTCGTAAGACATATCTTGTAATTTCTTAATAATTAATTCATATTCTTCTTCTGAAGTTATGTTAAATTTTTTCAAGTCTTCAGAATATTTCTTTAACATATCTTCATATGATTTAACATATAATTCAATTGATTTCTTATTAAACTTTGCATCTGGAATAGGTTTATTTTCAACTGTCTCAATATGTAAATCCTCTCCATTATCAAATTTAAGTTTAGTTGGATGATATTTGAATAATTGTGTCATATACTCGACATATTCTGTTTTATCACCACTTTCATTTGCAGCTAAAGCTAATTTAATTGCTTTAGAATACATTTGTTCAATAAATATTTTTGAAAACTGTAACATCTCACGACCAGTTGCCGTTGTAGATGCTGCAATTTGTTTCATATAAATTGGACTTGTTGGGGCTCCGGTTTGTCCATATAAAGAGTTAGCAGTTACTTTGTATGCAAGCTGTAAACCATCTAAAATGGCAATTACGAATGAATCCCCTCCATTTTCTTTCAAATCTTCCATTTGATTTTTATATTTCTTACGAGCCGTAAGTAATTCTGTAATAATCTCGTGTAAGATACTTTTAGTTCCATCTTTTTTCTCTGCGAACATACATTCTGTATATGTCCCATCTGCATTCTTATATTTAATTTCATGATAAATATATCCTGGTATATTCTTATACTTATCATCATTAACATATGTTTCATGTGATAAATTTCTCAATCTCATAGAATTGGGATATAAACTACCATAATCTAATACAGGAATTGGTTCCATATGCACTCCAGTTTTTGGTTCAAATACTGTAGCACCTTCATAACCCATTTCATCTTCATCATCAGAATCATCATCATATTGTTGATATTTATTATTTAAATATTTCTCAATACGTGTTGTTTCTTTTTCCAATTTATCAGGGTCTTGATTTTCTTCAGGTTTATATTTTTTCTTGATTACTGGAATCAAATGATTTTTTTCTCTGCATTTCTTAGATACTAAACTAAAAATCTTAACACCTTGTCCGCGCAAGAATAGAAAAGATAAAGGCACATGACAAACCATTGCCATACCAATACTATTAGTAATAATTTGCAATCTAGAAATTAGCTTATTACATAATGCACAATCTTGCACACAATATTTCGCAATTACTGCTCTGTCTTTATCTTCTTTTTCTTGCATAGCAAAAATATCATTTGGAGAAATATCATCTTTGGCTTGTGACCAAAATACTTTAAATCCCCGATTCATAAATTCACTAGTTTCTATTTCTTCTTGAATAGTAATACTGTTTTTAGTAAGTTCTAATACTTGAAACTTTTGACCATCATTATATTTATTCTCTGTCATACCATCGTTATAACAAATCTTAATAAACTGGTCTAGGTATATACCATTTGTATTCTTAGTATTGATAATAGTTTTATTATTCTCTCTAACAATACTAGTAATAGATTCACGAATGAAATTAGAAGCTACTTCATCTAGTTTATAACTTGGTAAACGATAATCACGTTGGATTACTTTCATCAAGTCAAAAACTACACGACCCGGCATTTTATAATATTTTAGTAAATTCTCACCAAGAGCTGAACTGGCTAATTTACTCTCAACATATTCACATGGAGTATTCTTAATTCTGGATAATCGTGAAAAATATGTTTCTACGTCTAATAGTTTAGCTCGTTCATACATATATTCAAAATCGAAACCAAAAATATTATAACCAGTTAACATATCTGGGTCTGTTTCTTTAATCAATCTTGTAAATCCTTTTAATAGTTCTCCTTCAGTTTCATATGAACGAACTACGATATTTGGGATATCATCACAACCATTTAGGGTTAAAATATATCTGGCATAACATTCATCTTCACCATAGCGAGATAGAGTTAATCCAATTTGAATAATCTTATCAGTCGGTCGTTTAGGATTTGGAAAACTTCCATCACAACTTGTGCATTCAATATCGTAAGATGCTATAGTAAACTTTTGTGATTTAATCTCATCGAACGATTCTAAATATTGATACGAACAATAAATGTTTATATTAGTCGTAGTTGGTGCATCATCTGTTTTATAATGTTTATAATTTTCTTTATTAATCTTAATCCATCCGACTGAACCAATCTTACGAATATGCATCATACGAATAAATGGAATAATATTAGATTCATATACTTTTAATTTAAAAGGATATCTATCAATTGTGCTAATTTTAAACTTTCTTTTAAATGCTCGTTCATATGCTTTAAAAGATGTAAAATTAATAAATTCCAATCTAATATATTTAAATTTAGTATAATTAGTAAATCCATAATAATCATATGCTTCATGAAATGCATATCTAATTAAACCATCTACTTCTTCTTTTGGCCATACACGTTTCTTTAATTCTTGGATAAATATATTCAAATGACCTAAATGCCAAGTATTACTTACTTTTACATAGAAATATGGTGTAAAATCTCTTACATCACAACAAATTGTTTTATCATTATCAGTCCGACCAAATAGTCTTACTCTATATTCCATACATCCCGTAGTTCCTTCTGAGTGATATTCGTCCCAATCAAGGACTTGAAATTTAATAGAATCATCCATTTCTTTTATAATAATTTATATATTCTTTGATATATTTACTTTAAATATTAAAATTCAATTTTTATCTATTATTAATTAATGAATTTATTTAATCTATAATATTATTATAAATCATGTCTGAAGACAACTTATACAGAGTTATAAAACCATATGATAGTAACTTATTACATTCATCTAAATCATTAATTGGTGGCGCATCAAAGTGTTATAAAGAAGTTAAAAAAGTTTCCCCAACAGCTGCAAATTTTAGTATAATGCATATGAAATCAAATGAAATTTATGATTTTAATATAAATAATATTAAACAAATGGGTGGTGGACCTAATGATATGGGTGGAACTAATGCATCATTAAGTGATTTAGAATTATTAAGAAATCAAATGTCATCTATTGAAAAAAGAATAATTGCTATAGAAAATAAATTAAATATGCCAAATATTAATGATATGAATGATATGAATGATAATATGAATGATAATATGAATGATAATATGAATGATAATATGACAAATTTCTCACAAAATCAACCAAATAATCAAATGCAACAAAATCAACAAAAACCTATCCAAAAATTAATGGAACAAAATATGCCAAATATGCAAAATCAAAATGCAAACATGATGCGACCAAATATGATGAATTCTAATATGAATCAAAATATGAGTCAAAATATGAATCAAAAACCTAATTTAGTAAATCAACAACAATTTGGTAATGGTTTTAATAATCAAAGCACAAAAGCATCTGCATTTTATAGCGCAGCCCGTGATTTTGTTTAATTTAATTTATTATTTATTATTTATTATAAATATATTATAATAAATATGTCATCAAAAACAGTATATGATTATGTAATTATAGGTGGAGGAATATCCGGATTACATTCATTATATAAGTTAAGTAAATTAAATAGAAATTTAAGAGTATTATTAATTGAAAAAGAAGATCATCTAGGTGGTAGAGCACATGAAGTTAAATTTCATGGCGAATTAATAAAATTAGGTGCAGGTATTGCATCTACAACTAATAAAACATTATTACCATTATTACGTAAATTAAATGTAAAAACTGTTAGAGTAAGAGGAACTACTACTCTTATTGGTATTAAAGATACTACTTATAATCATAATGTAACTATTAAAAAATTAAAGCTTAAATTTAAACAATTAGTTAATAGTGGAAAAAAATTTAGACATTTAACTCTTAGAAAATTCTTAAAAAAATATCTTAAAACTAATGAATATGTAAATTTTTTAAAATATATGGAATACGGAGATTATTTAGATGGTGATGTTGAATATTATATTAAAAGATATCCAATAGGTGACGATGATATTAATCCATATGTTGTTATATTTCTAAGTTGGACAGATTTAGTTAATAAATTAATTAAAAATATTAATAAATCAAAAATTAGATTAAATACAACTTGTAATTCTATTGTTAAAAATGAGGAAAACTTATTTGTAATAAATATTAATGATAATAAAAAAATATATACAAGAAATATAATATCTACTGTAACTGTTAATGTATTAACTAAAATTACTTCTAAATTAGATATTTTAGATTATAATAAATATATTGGTTCTGTTCCATTTATGAGAATATATTCATATCACAAGAATGGTCATAATTTTCAAAATGATAATATTGGTTATTTTAATATTATTTTAGATCAAAAAAATCATTTACAAAAAGTTCTTGTTATGAATGATAAAATATTAATGGCAACTTATTCAAATAATGAACATGCATTATACTGGCATAATATCAAATCAAAAAGAGAATTAATAAATAAATTAGAAGAATATTTGAGAGAAATAAATGAAAGTGTTACAGATATAGATGATATATATGTTAAATTTTGGGATGAAGGCATACATTATTTTAAACCAATTGTTAAATATGATTTAAAAGAATTAATAAAAAAATTAGAAAATCCAATTGATAAATTTTATGTATGTGGTGAATTAATATCACTTAGACAAGGTTGGGTTGAAGGGGCTTTGGAAAGTTCTACTCGAGTTATTAAGAGAATTCAAAAAGATATATTAAATTAAATTTTGTTCTTGTAATAATTTTTTAAGTTGTAAATATTTTTGTTTATATTTAAGATATTTTTCCTTATGCCTTCTACCATAAGGATTACCAGTCTCTCTGCGACGAGAACGTCCATAAAGACGTTCATCTTCATCAACTTTGTCTTTTAATATACGATATTCTTCTATTAAAATATCAAACTCTCTTTTTACTGATTCTGCTTTATCATACATTATCCGGAAATTTTTTCTATAATTGTCTATATTGGAAAAAGTTTTTCCAAGAAGATTAATAGCTGTCATTGATTCTAATTTTGCAGGAGCATGTATTGGATCACCTTTATTTAATATAAAATCAAGACGACGATCAACTTTGGATTTTAAACTGTCTATATTATCAATATTTGTTTCACTATTTATTTCTCTTTGTTTTTTTAAGTTATTTAATTTCACTCTTAATTTTTCTAATTCTTCTCTGGTAAAATGTAATCTACTTTTTACTATGCTCATAAGTGTAAGAGGTGTATCAATTGTGAATATTAATTCTAACGAAGACCCTTTAACTGGTAAATCTGATGCTTTTCTCTCCAAACCAAGTGAACCTTCTTGAAAAATACCAGTAATAGCTAATGGAGTAATAATATCAGGTGTACTAAATTGTATTATATGATTAAACATTTTTTGCGTCATTGTATTAATTATATTTAATAATTGTCTATACACATCTACGAATCTTAGTTCTTCTCGTTTTAGTTTTCTATGTAATATTCCAGTAATATCATCATCGGATGAACGGATATTCATCTTAAAAGGAATAGGATCATGTTGATTATATTGAAATTCTAAATCTATCATATTACCTGATAATCTATCCAATTTAATATGACAAGGACTTGTACCATCTTTTCCTCCGTCTGAATGAAACGATAAATGTATATCTTTTATTTTACTATAATTTTGATAACATTCAAAGTCTATATATAAGCCAGTATCACGAAGTGATATTTGACTTATTCCAATATCAAACATTTCTAAATTTATTGGGCTAATTGACTTTAGTGTCTCAAATTCATTAAATAAAACAATTGAAATTGAATTTCTATTATTTTGATCGTCTAACCAAACACTTAATTTATTTGAACTTAATATAGTCCATAAATTATTAGTAGTATTTAATGCTGCCGCCGCCATTTATATATTATATTATATAAATAAAAATAAAAATAAATTAATTAAATATTATATTAATTTCGTATTTTCTCATATAAAATTACATATGCTGTTGAATCTATTATAATATTTATATTATTAATTAAATTCATATTTGAATCATTAAATTCATACCAATTATTATCCATAGCATTTTTACTATAATTAGTATAATGACCACCACCTGTGCCACCCATATGATTTATTACTGAATATAAATTATAGTTTACTGGTTCAGATTTAATTATTTCATTCATTTGTAAGTTTTCAAAAGGAAATTTAACAAATCCGTTATGTTTACCTGTTTGTCTTCCATTTGAAATAAATCGTTTAAATTGTATAATTAATTTTTCAGGTAACGTATGAATTCTAATATTTTTAATTGATTTATCATGTGAACACTCTCCGCATTTATATTCAACTTCTTCTGATTTAAAATAATGATTTAATAATTCATTTAAATCCATTTGATTAGTCATTAATAGTTCTAATTGTAAAATGTTAAATGCTTCATATGTTACAGATTTATTTTTACAATTCATGCATTCTAATTCATTCATAAATATTCCGTAAAATAAATCTGTAATTATAGAATGATTATGTTTTAAGAATTGTTCGTGGAACTTAATTCCTCCATATTGAGTATCAATTAAATAATTGTTTGAAATTAATTCTTTTAATTCCTGTTTTTTATCTTCTTTAATTAATCTTTCTTTTTCTTCTAAATATTTCAAAGTATGATCATTTAATTTAAGTTTTTTAATAATAATATCTGATTTTGTTTCTTCGTGAATTTGATCAAGTAAAAATATCAAAAATTCTTGTGCGTCATGTTGATCAAAACCTCTAAATTTTGGCATTATAGTATCAACACTTGATTTAAATTTTTCAGGTGTTAATTCACAATTAATACTCCACATAATTTTTAATACTTGATATAAACGATATGTTATACTTGACTTAAATTTATATTTAAATTTTTTCTTAGAAACTTGTATATTTCCCTTTGCAAATTCGGGATTTGATTTTATTTTCTTAATAATAATTTGCATAATGCCATTTTTTAATTTATCTTTAAACAATGTTTTTCTAATATAATAACAAAAAATATTTGTATTAGATAATGCTTGTAAAGTAGAATTCATATAACAGGTATTTCCCATATTATTTAGTGATGAGATACCTCTTATAATAGACGATGATGATGTATCAACCATATTTTAAATATTATATTATATACATATTATGTTTAATATATAATTAAAAATATTAATTATCAATTTTTATTTATTAAAAATAGAGGGTTAAAATTAAAATATAAATAATTTTAATTTATTTCCGTCAATTTTTATTTAAAAATATTATATATATTTATATGAGTACTACAACTAATAGTAATAGTAATAATAATAGTAATACTAATAAACCTAAACAAACCTTAAAAGAAGATTTAATAATAAGAGGTATAAAAATAATAGATATTGGTTTTATTACTATTTTATATTTTATATTAGGCTTTATTGTTTCTATATGGTTTAATAGAATGTATGAAAAATATGTTGATTTAGTAAATGATTATAAATCTAATATGAGATTAGTAATAGAATTATTAATACATATATGGTTATTAGGTATTACAGTATATATTGCAAGAAATATTGTTGAAAAAATTCCTTCTCCTCTTGATAATATTGCTGGATTTAGTCATAAACGTGTAAAAGAATTACATTCAGCAACTGTATTTACTTTAGTATTCTTCTATAGTCAAACATATATGCGTGAAAAGATGGGTTATTTATATAAGAGATTAACAGGCAAAGCAACACAAAAGAAAAAAGGAGATCCTGAAATTCAACATAAAATATTAGAACATAATATTACTGCAGAAGATAGAGATAAAGTAGAAAGCAAAATTGATAAAAATATATCACTTACTCCACAAGATAATTCTTTATTAAATAATATTAATAATACATATAATACAAAAAATAAAATTAAAGTTATAACTAATAATGATAAAATAGATGAAAGATCATATTATTTAAATTTAGACTTTAATAAATTAGATAATTATTAAAATAGATGATTATTAAATTATTTTAATATTAAATTATATTAATATTAAAATATGTCTAAGATTAATAAAGATTTAATATTAAATAATTTTAAACAATTAATAAAACAAATTAAAATAGATATAGATTCGTCATCCGGTAAAGAAAGAATTAAAAATATATATAGATTAAAAAGTATTGAAACTGCAACTAAAATTATTGAAAAATATCCAAAAAATAATATTGATTTAGATGAATTAGCCAATATGAAGGGTATTGGAGAAGGCACTATTAATAGAATAAAAGAAATACAAAAAACTGGTAAATTAAGTGAAATTAAATTAACCAAAATAGATGAAAACTTTTTAAGAATTATGGAAGAATTAGAAGAAACATATGGAATTGGTAAGAAAACTGCATATGAAATGTTCAAGAAACATGATATTAAGAGTATTGACGAATTAAAAGAAAAAGTTCAATCCGGTGAAATTGAAGTAAATGATGTTATTAAAAAAGGTTTAAAATACGTAGGTTTAATTAATAATAAAATTCCACATGATATTATTACTGTTATTCAGAATAAATTATTAGATATATTATTTAAAATTGATGTTAGATTATTTGGAGTAGTATGTGGTTCTTATAGAAGGGAGAATATATATAGCGGCGATATAGATTTAATTATAGTTCATCATGATTATAAGAAAAAAGAAGAAGTAAATAAATATTTAGAATATTTTGAAAAGTTTTTACAAGAATTAAAAAAAGAAAAAATATTAATAGAATCTTTAACAGGTGAAAAAGTAGAAACTAAGTTTATGGGTATATTTAAATGGGATGAAATTATAGGTAGAATAGATATTAGATTTATTCCAATGGAATCATATTATTATGCCACACTTTATTTTACAGGTGGGAAGAATTTAAATACTAATATGAGATTAATTGCTATTTCACGTAATTATAAATTAAATGAATATGGTCTATATGATGAAAATAATAAAAGATTTGAAGTTAATTCAGAAAAAGAAATATTTGAATTATTAGATATGCATTATATACAACCAAAATTACGTTAAATAAATTCTTTTATTTCATTTTTAATCCCTTTTGATATTTTTTCTAAATCGGTAATATTATAACTTATATTATAATAATCTTTTTTATTTAATCCAAACGTCTTGAACATTTTATCTTTTTCATCATTTAATTTTCTTGAATAATCTCTTATAAAATCAATATATGGTGTATCAGATTTACAATAAGATATATATATCTTCTCTGCTGCTTGTTCAATTAATTCTTGTTCTGTTAATTTACTATTTTTTAATTTAATCTCTGTATACCATAAACACCAAGCTAAACAATAACCAAAAGGGTCACCGGTCTTTTTAACTTCTAAAGATGAATCATTAGATATAGTCTGAAATCTACCTGTTTCTAAAAAATCACCTGGTGTATAATATTTAATCTTATTATTTTTGTATTTTAATATATAATCCATAACTAATTTATCTAAATACATTTCATCATATGTTGATGAATTTCCATATGGTTCAAATCTTCTATAACTTGAATCTTCTTTATCATATATTATAACATTTGCATGTAAACTATCTGGTCTATGTAAATATGATACTTTTATCATAATAAATCTTTTATCTGATTTTACACAATTCTTTATACATTCTTCAAAATTAGGGTCAAACCAATATAATTCTTTATCTTTCCAAATAATTAAACTAGGCATTAATTCATAAAATGTATTATATCCTATATTTAATAATTCTCGTAACCCCATATAGTATGAATCATATGGAATATTTTGAAATTGTAATTTTTTAATAATATCTTTTGACATTTCTTCATTTTTTGTGTTTGTTTTAATCATTGGCATACATACATTATTATGTGTTTTCAATATATAAATAAAATATATCATATTATGTATAATATCTGAATTAAATAAACCAGTATTTGATTTGTATTTAGTATCCGGAAATTCTATTTTATTTTTTGTGCTCAATATACATTTTTTGCTATTATCCTTATTTTCTAATTTATTATTTAAAATTTCTTGTATACTAATATTATCTATATTTTTATTATTTTTATTTGTTTTACTTATTATTTTATCTAATATTGTATTAGTTTTTTGTAATATATCATATTTCATTTTAATATTTGCTGCATAATGAGCATACGTATTTTTAAATTTATCTATTGAATTATAATTTTTTATGTTATTAAATATTAATTCCACTATTTTTAAATAATCTTTTTCAGGACCTTTATAATTTATAATTTCTAATGCCATATTTAATGGTAAATATAAATTATCTACTGAACCATGTTCTAAATTTTTCATATCAAAATCTTTAGATTCTAATAATTTTTTTACTATATCTATTGATTGTATAGTTAATGCTGAATGTATTGGAAACATATTTACATCATTATGTATATTAATACAATTTTGTGGATTTTTTTCTATTAATTTATTAACTATGTTATATTTTTTATTAAAAATAGCATACATAAGTATTGGTGTATTTTTTGGTAATTTAAAATTAATATATTTCATTAACTTTTCTATTATTTCTAAATTATTTGTATCTATTAATTTTGTTATTAAATTTATATTTTCTTGTGTTACCACATTTATTTGTTCTATAAAATCTTTATGTTTTAATATTATTTCTACTAAATCTTCTAATATATTTTTTCTCTCAACTGCATACATTATAGGATACATATTTATCATATTTTGATAATTTAATAATTCAGGATATGTTTTAACTATTTCTAAAACAATTTTATCCCAACCATTTCTTAATAATAAATGTAATATATTTTCACCACGTCCATTTGACAAATATATATCTATATTTTTATCTTTTATTAATTCAAATATATATTCTTTACCTCTTATTGCACATAAATGTAATATATTTGATTTATCTAAAATATAATTATTTAATTTATTTTGTTTTTTTAATATTTTATATGCTTCTTCAAATTTATCATTATTTATTAATTCTATTATATTTTCCATAATATATTAATTACGGAAAATAAATCATATTTTACATATATTTCATATATTTCATATTAATTTATGATTAGTGATGACCGTGTTCAAACCCTTCTGTTTCACTTTCAATTTCTGTATGTTTTTTAATTAATTTTATATGTTTCTTATGATCATCATGTGCAATATATTTATGATAATCGTGATTATCGTGATTATCGTGATTATCTTCTTTTGGTTTAATCCCAAATATTTTATTAATTAATTTTTCAAAAAAATCATCTATTGGACCAACACCTCCAGATAAAACATTAATTTTAGTTTTTACATAATCTGATGAGGATTTAAATAATTCTCTATATTTAATCATATCTTCTTCTATTTCTTTTCTAAATTCATGACTTAATTTAGCATCTGAATATAATAACATAAGTAATTCAATATATTGATATACTTTTTTATATTTTAATTCTCCTTCGTATTTTAATATTTTTTTTTCAAAAATATTATTTAGTAATTTTAAATAAACAAAATTATTATTTTTTCTATAATTTATTCTAAATTTTGGATGTTTTAATATTAATTTCATTATTTCTAAATATAATTCTTTTTTCTCTTTATTTTTTAATGTTTCTTTATTATTTAATAATAAATCTAAATCTATGTAATATGAATAGATTATTGATAAATAATGTTTATTTAGATTTCTCATTTCATTAATATCTAAATCTTTTCTCTTAAAATATGCATATAATACTCTAATTATATCTCTATTAATATTTTTATCAGGCGATGCATCTTCTAATATATTATATAAATAATAGTATTGATTAATATTAATATTTTGATAATTTTCTAAAATATGAGCTATTATATAAAAATTTTTACCCATATTAGATATATCAAAATAATATTCTATATTTTTAATATCCATATAATTAATTATTTGTTGAACTGCCTTATTATTATTAAAAGTTATATATGTAAATAAATCTTGATTTAAATAATATTGTTTCTCGTCAACATATTCAGATTTCATAATTATTGCTAAATATCTTATTTCATAATTCTGTTCCATAATATATTTCATTCCAACAGTATCTGATTTAAATTTTTCTGGTATTTTTTTAAATTCTTGTGTTATTTCATCAAAATACTTATAACCATTAAATATTAAGTTTATTGCTTTAAAAATATTAGTTACTTTATTAATTAATTCATCTTTTGAATTTTCTTCAATTTTAAAAGTTTTTGATTCTAATATATTTTGATTTAATAAAAATTTTATATATTCAAATTTCTTAATTAATATGTCATTTGATTTAATTGTCATATAAGTTTTTATTGGTATTATAAATCTACCATTTTCATCTATATATTCTCTTGGATAATCATCTACACCATTATCATCATAAAAATATGACTTATGATCACCATTAAATATCCCAACCACATGACTTCCTGTATTATTCCTAATATGTAAACGTATACCATATGTATCACCCTTTAATATAGTAATTATTTCATCAATGTGATTATTTATAGATATTATAGTATCTCTATTTACTTCATCTATTTTTTCAAAATAATATTGATCAAGATTAAAATATTTATAATATAAATATTGTAATGGTTTTCCTGGATTACTATCTATATCAAAGTTAATTAAAAAACAATTAGCTATATTTATAATAGTAACATATTCTTTATAGTCAGCTCCGTGTTCCTCTATATCAAATACAATTGGTAACATATTATTAATATTTGTAATATCTAATATTGATTTTACAGAATTTATAGATTCATCATAACTACATTCTCTTTGAGGGATACCTGGTATTAATATTGGTTTTTCTTGAGAATCTAATTTTGGAACTTTTAATAACTCGTTTTTATATCTATTATACATATTTTCTATGTATATTTTTGATTGAGTAACAAAATAATCGAATTCTTTTTTGTTAGTTTCTTCAATATTAATTGGAAAAAAACATGAGGGAATTTTACCAGAACTTATATTTTTATCTATTTTTTCAAAAATTTGTTCTATTGTAAAGTTATTAAATATATCTTGAATAATATCACCTGTTGTATGATTATATAATAATAAAGTTGATAAAGTATCGTTCCAACATTCACCATCATGTTGTTGAAATCCTAATTTAGGAATTTTTACACCACCTTCCAATATTTCTTTTGTTTGTAAATATTTATTTTTATATTTCAAATATTTGTCTTCATAATTAGTATTATTCATTATATATTAATATATAAACATATTAATATATTTATTTTAAATAAATTTAGTATCCATACAATTATTAAATATATTTACTAAATATATTTTTTAACATTTTATTAACTCTATTAACTATTCTATTACCACCAGATAATACAGATAATTTATTTTTAACATAATCATATGCAATATAAAATAAATCTGTATTATCGTGAAAATATTCTTCTATAGCGACCTTAAATTTTTCACTTATTCTTGGGTCTGAATATAATAATGTAATAATTTCAATATGTTGATATGTTTTTTTGTATTTTAATTCAAGATTTTTAGAATTGTATTTTTGCTTATAACTGTATTGTGATATACATTTTTCATAATTATCATTTAATAATTCTAAATAAATAAATTTATGATTTTCTACATAAATAAAATTTCTTTCTTCATTTATATTCAAATTAATTTCTTTATTTATTTCAAAAACTGGATGATTTAATATTAATCTAATTATTTCAAAATATATTTCTTTTTTATCTTTATTATCTTGACTTTCTCTACTATCGAAAGATAAATCTAAATCTAAATAAAATGAATGAATTACTTTTAAATAATTTTTCATCGATTCATTTATTTGATTTATATCTAACTCTTTTCTTTTTAGAAATTCATATATTACTTTATTACTAATAATTTTAATTGTATCAATATTTTTATCTGGAGATATATCTAACAATAAATTATATAGATGATTGTTATTATTTATATTAATGTTATTTATATAAGTATCTGAATATTCATAATTTTTTAAAAAATATATTATTAAAGAATAATTTTTATATATATTGGCAAAATCAAAATCATATTCTAAATTATCCACATTTTTATACATTATTATTTTGTCAATAGCTTTTTTATTATTATAATTAAAATATAATTTAATATTTTTTTTTATATAATAATTGGCATCATCTACATATTTATCTTTTAATATAAATATTATATTATCAATATAATATCCTTCATCATGTATATACAGTTTACCAATAGTTTCTGTTTTATAAATTCTTGGTATATTTTCATCCTGGTATCCATTATATATCATTGTTATTATATTAAAGATGTTTGTTATATCTTTAATTATTTCTTTTCTTGAATAAATTTCAAAATTATATTCCCTTTCTCCTAAATATTTATTTGTTAACTCATTTATTATATATTCAAATTTCTTTAGTAAAGCAGTTTTTCCTCTAAATGTTTTATATGTATTAATTGGTATTTTAAAACCTGTTCTATGATCATAATATCCTTCTACAGAATCATCATCAACACCATTATCATCATAAAAAAATGTTCGAGAATCACTTGTAAATATACCATTAATATGACCTATATTTTGTTGTTCTTCGTCACCGTCTTTATTTACTGTTTCATTAACTCTTTTTGATAATCTAATATATATACCATAACACTCTTTTATTGTATTCATTATTTCTTTTATATGTTCAATTATATATAATATTGTATCTTTATTAATTACTTTTATCTTATAAAAATAATGTTCATTAAAAACAAAATCTTTATAATATAAATATTCTATTGGTTTTTCTGGATGATTAACTATATCAAAATTAATTAAAAAACAATTAAATATATATAAAACAGTTTCGATATCAAAAATTCTACCCGCATGATTATCTAAATCAAAATGATTTTCAACAATACTATTATAATTTGTAATATTCATGATTGATTTAACTGAACTTAAAGACTCCATAAAACTACATTGTCTTTGTAATTTTCCTTCTTTTAATATTGGTTTATTTTGAGAATCAAATTCTGGAATTTCTAATGATTCATTCTTATATCTATTATATAAATTTGTTATGTATTTTTTTGCTTGAGTAATAAAAAATCTAAGTTGTTCTGGTTCTGTTTCTTCAATATTAATTGGAAAAAAACAAGAGGGTATTCTACCTGAACTTATATTTCTATCCATTATTTCAAAAATTTGTTCAAGTGAAAATGTATCAAATATATTTTGAACAATATCACCAGTTGTATTATTATATAATAATATAGTTGATATAGTATCATTCCAACATTCACCAGAATGTTGTTGAAAACCAAGCTGAGGTTCTTTTACACCTCCGTATAATATTTCTTTTAATTCTAAATATTTATGTTTATATTTTAAATATTTTTCTTCATATTTACTATTATTCATCATATTAATATATTAATATAATATATATATTATTCTAAAAATTTATCATCTATTCTAAGATCTGGACACATATTCAATATAATTCGTTTATGAGTATTAGGATTAGTTAAAAATGCATTTACATCAAATAATAAACCTTGACATTCCATAATATAATCAGTAACATTAATATTTTTTTTAATTTTATTTTCATTATACATATCTACTAATCTTGAACGATATATATCCATAATATTAATCATATAATTAGTTATAACATCTATTGTATATTTTTTTAATTGAATTCCTTTCTTATCATTATGCCATATATCTTCTATCTTTGTTGCATAATTACCACGTGATGCATCTATATTAAATACACTTTGTTTCTTTTGATCTTCATTCTTTATAATTCTAATTATAACATTAGATAAAGAACCAACAAGTTTTCTCTTTTTAAAATCACTAAATATTCTCATAAATATTTTATTATCAGGATCATTTAATTTTAAATTATATTCTTCTTCAAAATGAATTCTAAAGTCTTTTTCGTCTATATAATCTATAGATGGTGTATCTTTAAAATTCGTATTAAGTATAGATAATATAGATTTCTTAATAGTTCTTGCTTCTTTTACTATTTTATTAGTATTTTCATTATTTGCTTCTTTTAATTTTTGTATTTCTTTTCTTAATTCATCATTTTGTTTTATAACCTCTGCATTTTGTTTAGCTAAATTTGATTGATTTTCTGTAATAATATCTATTTTATTAATAAGATTATTATTTTCTGGATTCAAGATTATATTTTTTTTATGTTTTTTTGTTAATATATGTTTATTATAATCACATAATTTATATGTATTATATGCACATGCTCGACATTTATGTTCTATCATATATATATTTATATATATATTATTTAATATACTTTTTTGAAGATTTTTTATAATATTTTTTAAGGACTTTACTTTTTATATATTTTATAAGATTTTTTTGTTGCTTCTATTACATTCGACGACATTTTTCAAAAATTCATATGTTGCTTCCATCACTTTCGACGACAAAAAAGCGACTTTTTTATATTTTTTTGACAAAAAAAGAATATATATAGACTAAAATGTCATTTTTAAAATGTCGTCAAAAGTAATAGAAGCAACAAAAATGATATTTTTAAAAAGTGATAGAAACGACAAAAATGAGTTTTTTACAAAATTTTTATTTTTTGTAAAATAAAAAATTATTTTTTCCAAAAAAAATAAAAAAAATATTTTTTGAAAAAATGAAAAGTAATATATACTACAAAGTCATTTTTTGAAAAACTGAAAAAAAATATTTTTCCGGGAAAAATTAGAGTCAAAAAATATTTTTTGCACAAGAGTTGTTGAAAAATATTTTTTTGACTTTGTTGCTTCATATACCATATTTTTATACGTCTATATATATACTTTTTATATTTTATAAATGATAAAGTATATATAACAACAACTATTATATATTTGTTGATATATTATAATTATTAATATTATAATAGTTGTTGTTATACATACTTTTATAATATATATATAATTATTAATTATATAAATGTCTATATATCAACAACTATAGTTATTTTTAAAGTTATTATTAGAGTTATAAATAAAGTTATATGTTATATAAAAGTAATAGAGAATACAAAAATATATGTGTTAAAAATTTAGTACGCGCGCGCACATGCGAGGGCCATATCATCTCTGATGATCTTGAAAATAAAATTTTTTTTATTAATAAAAATTTATTCTAAAAATTTATTATCAAATCTAAGTTCAGGACATAATTGTAATATTATTTTTTTGTGAGTATTAGGGTTAGTTAAAAATGCATTTACATCTAATAATATACCTTGTTTCTCCATAATAAAATCAGTTATAGCAATATTTTTATTAATTTTATTTTCATTATATATATCTAATAATTTAATTCTGTAAATATCCATTATGTTTAACATATATTTTATTACTACATCTATTGTATATTTTTTAAGTTGTAATCCTTTTTTATCATTATGCCATATATCTTGTATTTTAGTTGCATAATTTCCCCTAGATGCATCTATATTAAATACACTCTGATGTTTTTGGTCTTCTTTTTTTATAATTCTTATTATAACATTACATATTGAACCAATTAATTTTCTTTTTTTAAAATCACTAAATATTCTCATAAATAATCTATTTTCTTTATCATCTAATTTTAAATTATATTCTTCCTCAAATTCTTCTCTAAATTCTTCTTCTTTTATATAATCAATCGATGGAGTATCTTTAAAGTCTGTATTTAATACGCTCAATATAGATTTCTTTATAACTCTTGCTTCTTTTACTATTTTATGAGTATTCTCATTATTAATTCTTTCAAGATGTTCAATTTTCTTTTTTAATTCATCATTCTGTTTTTTAGCCTCTTCGTTTTGTTTAGCAAAATTATTTTTAATTTCCATTATTATGTCAATGTTATTGTTCCCATCCATATTCATATTTTTCAACTTATTATTATTATGTTTTTTAGTTAATAAATGTTTTTTATAATCATTCATATGTATATTTGAATAATTGCAAAACTTACAAACATGTAATGTCATTTCTTATATATTATATATATATTTTTATAATTTTATATTGCGTTATTGTTGTTCTTTAAGTGAGTTTTTTCGAAAAAATGTTTGTTGCTTCTATTACTTTAAGGGAATTTTGACATTTATTTTTATGTTAAAAAAGTATATGATGTAACAATAATTAACTAAAATAAAACTCACCGAAAGTAATAGAAGCAACAAAATCAATAACTTAAAAAGTGATAGAAACTACAAAGTCGAGGTTTTTTTATAAAAGGGATTTTTTATAAAATATTTCTGTAAATTTTTTACAAAATTTATCAAAAAATATTTTATCTAAAATGTGAAAAGTAATATATGTTATCAAGTCATTTTTTGAAAACATCACAAAAAAAAGTTTTTCCAGGAAAAAATAGAGTCCAAAAAAATTTTTTGCACAAGAGTTGTTGAAAAATTTTCTCAAATTGTTGTTGCTTCTTATACCAAATTTCCTCTTATTCTTTTTTATAAAAATATATATAAATATATATATAAAAGTATATGTATAAACAACTATTATCTAAAATAATTAATTATTATTAATAAAGTTATATTTATTGTGTTTATAATAGTTGTCGTATGTTATACTTATTGAATATGTTATGAAAATAGTTATATATAAAAAGTAATAGAGAATACAAAATATATGTGTTAAAAATTTAGTACGCGCGCGCACATGCGAGGGCTATGTCATCTCTGATGATCTTGAAAATAAAATTTTTTTTATTAAATTTAAAAAAAAATAAATTTTTAAGATCATCAGAGATGATGAAGGGGGTCGCGTGGGCGCGCGCGTACTAAATTTTTAACTATATATTTTGTATTCTCTATTACTTTTT
>JACCDO010585784.1_pt1 | contig 55058 bp, 44 predicted proteins | sample 7446101 | NCBI WGS metagenome assembly JACCDO01 (sample SAMN15323440, study PRJNA562643) | freshwater metagenome | isolation source: river surface water | place: USA:Blue River Watershed | collected 2017-08-16 | reverse complement strand
TAGAGGAATATCCACGAGGCATATTATTCATATATATAACATTGTATATGAAAAATAATTTATTTTTAATACGAAAAATATTGCGTGATTTGGTTTAAAAAAATAAAATTATTTATTATATAATGGAGGAAATTATAACTCATGTATATTCTGATGGAAATTTAACAAAACTATCAAATAAATTTGCATCAATGGTTGATGATTTTGGAAATACAGAAGAAGCCATGCAATATTGTAAATTATGGTTAAAAAAGAAAATGAAAGACATCTTAGATGTTAATAAAAGCAATATTAGAGGCGGTGGTAATAAAGTAGACATTATAAAAGGATTAAATAAACAATGTTTAATTACTGCCATTAATGAATATAGAAAGAAATCAGGTAATTCTGGTAAAGCAAATACACAAAAAATTAATCAATACAAAATGAATAGAGAAACTGAAATTTATGGTAACAGAAAAAATAAAGTAGAATCAAGACCAATGTTTAATACATCACAAAAAGATAGTTTAGGAACTATTAATGATGGTGGTGGTTTTGCATCATTCAATTCACTTGACCCTAATAAAGGGGAATTTATTAGAGCCGATGGTTCAATGGGTGAAAAATTTCTAGTAGGTGTTAACTTAAATGATCAAATGGCAATGGGTGATAAAAAATCTGCTGCTGCCGAAATTGAACGTCGTATGTTAATGAGACAAGGTGAATATGAAGGTTTTACTAATATGGGTAATGGTGGAATGCAAGGTGGAATGGGTAATATGGGAAATATGGGTAATATGGGTAATATGGGTAATATGGGTATGCAAGGTGGAATGGGTAATATGGGAATGCAAAGAAGTATGGGAATGGGTGGAGGTATGAATGATTCATTAACATATAATCCAAATGTTATGGGACAACCGCAACGACCACCTGAAATTAATTTTGCATTAGATGGTAGTGATACACGCAATTTAGGTTCGAGTAACAATAATAATATGGGTATGGGAATGAATAATGATTTTATGGGTTATGATGGTATAGAACAATTTGGTTCATTTGGTATGGACCAAAATATGGGAAATATGAGTAATATGGGTAATATGGGAAATATGGGTAATATGAGTAATATGAGTAATATGAGTAATATGAGTAATATGAGTAATATGGGTAATATGCCAAATATGGGTAATATGCCAAATATGGGTAATATGCCAAATATGGGTAATATGCCAAATATGGGTAATATGCAAAATATGGGTAATATGCAAAATATGGGTAATATGCAAAATATGAGTAATATGAATAATATGCATAATACACGTCAATCAAATATTCAAATGAATAGTATGAATAATATGAATAATATGAATAATATGAATAATATGCAAAGAGATACAAATGATATAACTACTCGGTTAGCAATGTTACAACGTGAAAGAGGTCAAGGTATGAGTCAAAATAACAATAATCAAAATTTTTTAATGGGTGGTAGGGAGGGCACGACAATACCTGTAACACAAAATAATAATCCACGTATTGGTAATGGATTAAATCCAGAAGCATTATTATATATGACTGCTGAGGAATTAGATATGCAAATTAAAAAAGATAGAGGTGTTGAATACGAAGAAAGAATATATCCAAGACATCAACGTAATAATGATGATGACGATGATGAAGAAACATCAAAAATGACAAGAAAAGAACAATTATTAAAGATGGTTATGGATTTAAAGAAAAAGAATTCTCAAAAAGAAAAAGGTTTAAATAAAGCAGTTAAGAGTGTTCTTAAAAAGAAAAAAGATACAACAAGTGAATCATCTCAATCAGAAGAGTCAGAAGAATCAGAAGAAGAAGTTAAATCTAGAAAAGTAAATAATAAGAAATCAGTTAAATTTGAAGATAAAGTTAAATCTAAACCTAAAGAAAAAATTACACAAAAGAAAGTTATTAAGAAAGAAGAAATATCATCAGATGAAGAAAAAGAGGAAGAAAATGAAGAGAAAAATGAAGAAGAAATTGAATCAGATGAAGAAACTGAAAAAATTATTGATATATCACCTTCACAAGATGAGGATATAGAATATTATTCAGATTATATGATAGATTTTAAAGAGAATAATATGAAAATATATAACGATATTAATAAAATAGAAATTTTAGTAGATGAATTTAAGGTATTCCAGCCATATATTAACACTACTTGTAATAAATTAGTAATTATATGTGATGATAAGACTAAAGATATTGAATTAGATGAAGATACATATGAATTAGATGAGATATTAGAAGGATTAACAGAAAATCTAGAAGATATTTCAATTCATTGTAAATTAAATGAAGATGGATATGTAGTATTTGAGAATACTGATAGTGAGATATTTAAAATAGATGCAACAGAAAATTCATTTTTAAGTTTATTAGGTTTTACAAATAAAGTATATGAAGGTGAAAATATATATGTTGCAGAAAAAATGCCATCATTTAATATTGATACTGTATATGTATATATACCAAATATTGATAAAAATAAACCTATATGTTCTATAAATTCAAAATTAAAAGTAAAAATGCTATACAATTCAAGAAAAAAGATTGGTAAATTAGATTGTGTAGTTGTTCATATTAAAGATAGAGAAACTACAGAAAGAGAATATTTTCATAACTTTTGTGGTATTCCACCAAAATTAAAAATTAGAATAGATTAGAATATATTAAAAATTATAAAAAATTGATAAAAAATTGATATATTATCTATCAATTTAGTATATTTAATATATTAATTATACTAATAAATAAATGTCATCACAATCAACTAATAAAACTTTACAAGATATTGACAAAATTAGAATTGTCGATATTATTATTGAACATTATCCAGAACTTAAAAAAGATAGAAATCATATTATTAATGTTATTCTAGATAAAATAGAAAAACCAGACAGATACATTTTAGAACGTGTTGTATTAAATGATAAAATTTATTATAAAGATAATGATAATATTCTTATTGATGCTGATTTAAACATTTGTGGATTATGTATTGATTTAGGAAATAACACATTTAAATATGTTATAAATGTCAATACATCTCGTAAACAAGATAAAAAGAAATTATTGGAAAGTATGAATTTAATTATGGGTTAAATATTTTTTTTATTAAATATATTATATATAATAAAATGGTGGAAGAATCTACTGTATCGAGTGTCGCTACGCCAGAAGTTGAACCTAAAGATAAAGCAAGTAAAAAATGTGCACCAGCTATAAAATTTGAAGCGGGTTCGTGTATTGATTTACCAATATTAGTTGAAATGGCTAAGGCATATAATAAAGTAAATAATAATAAAATTAAATTACATGATAGATTAGAAACACTAAACCCTAAAAAATATAAAAAATTTTTATTAAGAGAAATTAAAAAAAGATATAATAATACTTGTGATAATCAATTATGTTGGACAAAACAAGATTTTGTAGATAAAATGGATAAAATGATGAAAGAAGAATTATTAAAATATACTTTTAGACCAGAAGGACCAAAAGGTAAATTTGAATGGTTAAATACCACACAATTAAATGATGTAATGATGCAATATGAAAAAGTTCATCCTGATTTTAATTTTTTAGGTGCTGTTCCTATGGATTTTGATAAATTACCACAATTAGGTATATCAAATTTAGATTTAGAAAAAGAATATAAAGAAGGTAAGAAAAAATTTGGTATTATATTTAATTTAGATGAACATTGGCAATCAGGTTCTCACTGGGTTGCTGCTTTTGTAGATTTAGAAAAGGGAGTTAATGTATTTAATGATAGTTATGGAATTGCACCTACACCAGAAGTTAGAAAATTATTAAGAAGATTTAGTAAATTCAGTGAAGATAAATTAGGTATTAGAGCTGAAGCAACACATAATAAAACAAAACACCAACAAGGAGGTTCAGAATGTGGTATGTATTCTCTTAATTTTATTATTTCTTTATTAGAAGGAAAAGCTTTAGAAGATTTAACACAATCAAAAATACCTGATGCACAAGTTAATAAATTAAGACCAATATTTTTTCATAATGTTGAGTTTGATGAAAACGGAAATATTATTAAAAAATAATATTAGCTATTTATTTAATTTTTAGAATTTTTTATAATATAATAAATTATTATATTATATAATGGCAGCGGCGGCAGCAGCAGGAGTAGCGTATACTGAACCTTTCTTAGTAAGATTTGATTCATTTATTAATGATTATAAAGAACGTGTACAACCTAAATTTGTAATTAATTTGTGTATAACATATCCAGATGAGTATAATAATTTTAATGTTGAAACTAAATATATTATACAAATATTTAAATATAATATTAATTCTAGTTCAAGAAATATTTGTCCAGATTTGATGAATGATTATCATTCTGAAGGGGGTAGAGGAAAAGGTTGTTCATATATTGGTTTTTTTGACAATAATATAAGTGAATATGAATATCTGTTTTTTAATCGTATAGAAAAAACAACTTGGTTTTTAGATTATAGTGTAATTCAACCAGGTATTCCTGTTGGAGAGATTACAGAAACAAATTATCGTGTTCAACCACCAATGAATAAAGATCTACCTAATCAAGTTAAAAAAGTATTGTGGGCAGAAGGAATTAGTTATATTCATAGAGGACGCACTAGATTAGACGATGAGTCATTTGAAAGAAGAGTTGTAGATGCCACAATATTAAATGGAGAACATATTGTTGTTGGAAATGTTCCAAATGCAATATTTACATTAGAACCTTATATTTATCCTAATAATACAGCTTTTAATCTAGATTTAAGAAATCCAGAAACAAAATTATTACCAGAACATATATTTTCTTTACATAGAAAAGTAGTTTTAGCTTTTTTAAATAGAAATAATAGTTTTACCCATAACTTAACTATAACAAAAGAATATAAATTTTTTGTAGAAAACATTAAATATGTATCAGAAACTGGCGAAATTATATATATTCCATTTAATAATCTAACAGATAATATACATTCAACTATCCATAATTTATTGACTCATTTACAAAATAATACTGATAAAACTTATGTAAGAGAATTTAGTGGTATAGGTGCATATAATAATTATACTGATGAAATGCTTACTGCTACTCGCGCATCTCGTGCTGCTCGTAAAGCAGTTTTTGAAGCAGAAAAACAAAGAAATGCAACAAAATCTGAAATTAAAAGTAATTTAGATAGTATGGAAAAGAAACATGAATATGCAGATAAATTATCTAGAGAATCTCTTGCTATTATTAAAAAAGCAACAACTCAAAATAATAAAGAATATTTTAATTCATTACATAGGTCTGTTTTACGTTCTCGTAAAATAAATGACGAAGCGAATGAAAATAGACGTGTTGTTGATATGCTTGCTACTAAAATTTTAAACGATTCTAAATATTCAATAAAAAATAAAAAAATTGTTGATGATTTAAAAAAAAAAATTTTTACACTTACTGAACGTACTAATCAACGCACAGCTCAGATTGAAGCAATAAATCCAATAGCTGTTAGCAGAATAACAGATACATTAGAACGTGAAGCACGAGAAGAATCGGCGCGAAAATTAGCAGAACAAAGAGCACCACCAAAATTTGTAAATTCACCACTCTTGATGTCGATGTTATCAGAACAACCATATCGATCATCAAGACCAGCAGCATCAGCAAGACCACAACTACCAGCAGCATCAGCAAGACCACAACCGGCAGCATCAGCAGCATCAGCATCATCATCAGCAAGACCACAACCACCAGCAGCATCAGCAAGACCACAACTACCAGCAGCATCAGCAAGACCACAACCAGCGGCAGCATCAGTAGCATTAGAATTAACAAGACCACCATCAGTAGCATCATCATTAACAAGAACAAGAACACCACCAACACCACCAACACCATTACCTATGTTACCACCACCAGAACAACTAATGACAGAACAATCACCACCACGACTCCGTCGACTTGTTAGAAAATATGAAAGTGATGATGAAGATCAAAGCGAATACACTGATGAAAATAATGATGCTAAAAGAACAAAACAAAATCAATTAAAATACTTAAAATATAAACAAAAATATTTAGAATTAAAGAGAAAATTAAACTTAATATAAATTTATTTCTTCAATTTATCAATTTGATTTTGTAAATCATTAAAAATTTTCTTATATTTTGTATCATTATTTTTATTTTCCATTAAATCGTCAACAAATTCTAACATAAAATGACCTTTCTTGTGACGTTTCTTTACTAAATCTGGAAATTTATATTCATTAATATAACCATTACATTCTGGTAAAAAGTAATCATGAAAGTCTAAAAACATTTGTTTTACTTCTGGATTTGTTCGGAGAAAACATACTCTGTCCCACATTTTTTGTAATTTAGGAATACTACTTGCAAACCATTCTTTGTCTCTTTTAATTAAAACATTATGAGAATTATTTAAATACCAATATACTGCTTTATCGACATAACAATCTGGATGAGTATCTTGAACTTTTTCAGAAGTTGTTTTAATCCAATCTAAACATTCTTGTGGTGTCATTTCTATTTTAGTTGGATGGATAAAAGTTGCTGAACCATATACGGCTTCGTTATATTTCTCTATGTCAAAATCAGAACTAGATTTATCGAATAATTTATCTTTTGGTAATAGTTGTATTAATACACCTTTTTCAAAACCAGTTTTTTTAGATCTAAATGGTTCTGAACTCATTGTATCTGCTAAAAAATCTTTTTCATTTGCATATTCTTTAATATTACATTGCCAGAAATCACATTCATCTAAATCACATGTTTCTAATTGAATTTGAACTTGGTCCCAATAATAAGTTGGACATATATCACCGCGAACTTTACCAACTGTTTTAATTTGTCGCATTGGAGGACATTTAATTTCTAACATACGACCAACTATATTAGTCTTGTGTACTCCATCATTTTTATGTTCAGATACAATACCATCTGGACTAGCACCTAAAAAAGAATATTTAGGATGATTACATAATCCAAATTCATTACATGTAACATTCATTCTATATTCATAAATTAGTGTTGCAATTTCTTCCATCTTCTTACCATGATAAGTATTTGGATTATTCGCAAATGTTTCTCGTAATTTTTTAAATATCGCATAATATGGTTCATTATAATGGTCATCACCTAAACATAAACCAATATCACTGGCAGTAATTTTTTGGTCACGAGCTGCATACCAAGCGGGTGAACGTTGAGCAGGATATTCGATGTTTTCTAAATATCTAAATATTTTAATACGTCGTTGTAATTCGGGTGATGAAACATCATCGTCAAATTGTTTATCATGTATCCATGTATCACTATATGGACCAAACAATGGATGAGTTTTTTTTACTGGTTTAATTACAAATGTAATATTATTTATTTTTTTACTAATATCATCATATGTATTATATGTAGCATTTTTAGTATCTATAATAATATGTGCTTTCTCACAATGAGAATATTTAGATAGAATCTTTTTAATTGTTTGTAATTTAAGTTCTGGATATTGTGGTTTAATTAGTTGATTTAATTCTTTAATTATATTTTCAAATTCTGATGCATCATGAATACCATTATAACTCTTTTTAATAGTATGTTTAATACATGTTTTTATTTCACAAGGCATGTTAATTATTTATAATAATTAATATATACATATTCTTAAGTTAAAGTATAATCAATTTTTAATAAATAAAAATTGATTCATATACTACATAAAATACACATAAATATAAACTATATAAAATATATTAAATATAAAAATGGATATTCAACCTTATATAACAGATATTGGTATTACTATTGCTGGTTCGGTAGATTCAGGTAAATCTACTTTTGTTGGTGTGCTAAATACTAATGAACTTGACAATGGTAATGGTTCAGCACGATTGGCCGTAGCAAAACATCCGCATGAAATTAATTCAGGAAAAACATCAGATATTGCACTAAAACATTTTATAGTAAAAGAAAAAAATCGAGCTATTACAATGATTGATTTATGTGGTCATGAAAAATATTTTAAAACAACTGCATATGGAGTAAGTGGATGTTTTCCAGATTATTCATTTGTAGTTATTGGTGCAAATCGTGGAATTCTACCAATGACTAAACAACATTTCACATTACTACTTTCTATGAATATTCCACTTATTATTCTTATTACTCGAACTGATATTACACCTAAAGAAACATATGAACAAACATTAAAACAGATTGATAAATATTGCAAATCAGTTTGTCATATTCCAGGAAATTTTATTAATGATTATTATAATCAAGAACATTCAAAAGAAGAATATATGAAAGAAAAACTAAAATCACTGATTACATCATTTGATTTAAATAATACAATGAAACAACCATTTATTCCAGTAATTTCTATTTCTAATAAAACTGGTTATTATGTTGATTTTGTAAAACAAATGATATCACATTTGAACCCACGTAATTTATGGGGTTCATATGAAAATAATCGTATTATTAATAATTTTATGACACATATGAGTCAAGAATATTTTAATAAAGAAAAAAATAAACAAATTTCTACTTTTTATGTTGATTGTGTATATAGTCCTCCGGGTATTGGTATTGTAGTAACTGGTATTAATCGAGGAGAAGATTTATCAGTAGGTGATACGCTATATATTGGACCAATTAATAAAGAATTTAAACAAATTAAAATTCGTAGTATCCATAATGATTGCAAACAGAATATTACAACTCTTAAACATCATCATCGTGGAACAATTGCTATTACTGGTGATAAAGATTATATGACACGTCAATATATTAAACGTGGACAAATAGTAATTCATAATAAAGAACTTGCTAAATCAAATTTGTGTTTTCGATTTAAAGCAGGTATTACTATTTTTAATCATTCTGCTACACTGAAAACAAATTATACACCACTAATTCAAATTGGTAATATTCGTCAATCAGCACGAATGATTATTAATCCTGAAGAAAATAATGGTAAAGATGCTGTATGTGTAAAAGAATATGCATATGTAACATTTAAATTTCAATCAAGACCAGAATTTATTGAACCGTATCAATTATTTGTTTTTCGTAGTGGTAGTGTTCATGGTGTAGGTGTTATTCTAGATATTGTATCGATTTTAGATGATACTGATGCTAAACCAGACCCACTTCATAAATATGGAGGTTCTAGTAATTCTAATCGCGCAATATGGAAAAAGATTAATAATAAATTAGGAAATAAAAAATAAAATAATAAAATAATTAAAGATATTACACTTATATTAAATAATATAAAATGGAATCTACTTACCAATATCCATATCAAAAAATGGGTATTTTTATTTATATGAGTTATATTTTAAACATGTATTATGTCATGTTTGCTTTTTGTTTATATAATATGATTAAAAATCCTTCATATATATATTTTCATAGTTTACTATTGTTTTATTATATTGATATTTGTAGTATGTATGAAAAAATATTAATTTTAAAAACAATTATATTTATGATTATGTATAATAATTCTGAAAAAGTAAATAAGAAAATAAATAAACTTAATATGGTTCGAGAATCATTAATGACATTAGATGATTCTGATGCACAAAATACAAATGTTGTTTTGTATTATATTAATAAAGGTGAAAGAATAATTAAAAATAAATTTAATAAACTTTTTTCAAAAATTGACATAATATCTCATAATATTATAAATAATAAAAATATTAAAAATATTATTGAATTTGTTGATAATTATCTTAACATATTTATTAGTAATATAATTGAAAAACATAAACAAATATATAATAATGCAATAAATAGTTTATTTAATTTAGATAAAAAGAATAAAGAGATTAATGAAGAATTAGATAATAATATGAAAGAAATAGATAATCTAATGTTAGAATTAGAAGAATTAAAAAAAGATGAGAATAATATTGATAATGAAATTGATGAAGATTTTAAAAAAGATATTAAAAAGCAAAAAGAAAGTTTAGAATTTATTAAAACTATTAACTTTAAACAAATGATGGAAACACTTATGCAAGTTAAAGATATAAAAGGTAATAAAAAAGATTAATTTTATAATCTAATATAAAAAATGATAATCTAACATAAATATTATCTTATTCTTTTTTATTTATAGATATTTTATAAAATATCTATAAATAAAAAATTTGATTTTTCTCCATATTAAATGTATTATATAAAGAAAGATATAATACATATATAATAACCAAAAAATGTCTTCATTTACAGAAGAGCAATTAAAATATATAAATAATCAAGATAAAGAAGATACTAAACTCTTAGCGTGTGCAGGGTCAGGAAAAACAAAGTGTATTATTGGTCGGATTATGTATTTAATAGAACATAAAATGTATGATACTAGCGAAGTATTAGTATTAACATTTTCTAGATTTACCCAACAGGATTTTATTCATAGATTAAATCAGATAGATACAGATGAATTAGTATGTAGGGATAATGTGAGCACTATTGATTCATTTGCTAAAAGAATTATAGATAAAGAACATAAAATAGATGTATCTTTACTATCATATAAATTTATGAAATATTTAGTAAATACAGAAGCTGAGATTTTAAAAGAAAATAAAGATTTATTAAATTACAAAACAATCTTCATTGATGAAGCTCAAGATTTAAATCCAACTCAATATTCGATATTAATTAATCTAAAGAATAAATTAAATATTAATTTAAATTTAATTGGTGACCCTAATCAGAATATATATCAATTTCGAGGTTCAAGTGATAAATATTTACGTGATTATGTTGCTAAAGAATTTTTATTAACAATGAATTTTCGTTCTCATAAACAAATTGTCGATTTCTCTAAAGCATTAAGACCTATTCAAAGTGAAGTATATGCATTTAAGAATAAATTAAATATTCTACCTCATTTTATTTTTGTTGAAAATGAAAGACAAATTGAACAAAATTTAGTTGAATTAATTAAAATTTATCAAGAACAACAAATTAATTTGAAAGATGTTGCTATTTTATCACCAGTTAGAGGTCGGATGAAAGGTTTTGGAAAATCAAATGGGTTATGTTTAGTAACTAATATATTAAGTAAACATAATATTAAATTTAAACAATTCTATGATGAAAACAAAGAAGAAGAATCAGATAAAGTAGAATATAAACCAGAAGATTCTCATATTAATATATTAACATATATTGGTTCAAAAGGTTTAGAATGGAAACATGTAATATTAGTTGATGCTGATGTATGTTTAATTAATAAATCTAAATTTGATTTAGATAGACATAAGAATGACCAATACTTATTATATGTTGCATGTTCAAGAGCAATTGAAAATATGTTTATTTTTACAACATATACTATACATACAACAAGTAAAGGGACAGTATTTAAGATTAATCCATGGTTTCAATTAATTCCAAATAATTTATATGAGGTATCAGAAGGATTTGAAAATATTAAATATCCAGAATTAGAATTTAAGAATGATACATTTATAGATGCAAGTGTTACTAAAATTATTTCAAAATTCAATGAAGAAATATTAGATTACTTATCTAATATTATTGGTTATGAAACAACTATGGTTAGAGAAAATAAAAGAATGTTTAAATATATCCAACCAGATACTATTCAATCAACTAGTTTTCTAGGTCAATATACAGAAGCAATTTTTCATATATCTCAAAGTATATTAAAAAATACTTATAAGAAAAGATATTATAATATTGAAAAAATTATATATGCACAAAAAATTATTTTTGATGCAAATAGAAATATTACTAATTGGTATGAAAATGCATCTAGATTAATGAATTGGACACAATATGAAATTGAAAAGAATTCAGGTAGAATTGATAAAGACATAGTTGATTATGTTGAGAAAAAGTTTGATAAATCTTGCGATTTTAGTAAACACTTATTAGTAAATGATCCGTATTTTAACATTTCTATTATTAAAAGAATAGATAAAATTAAAAAAAAATATGAGTCTTATCTATCATCGAGAGATTTTAGACAACTAAAGAAAGATATATTTTATATCATCTTAGTATTACATTCTATTGATACTCATCACTATTTTCATGTTGATAACAAAGGTATAAATTTTAAGAATATATTAGAATCATATGATTCATTATTTAACTTAATTTTTAATTATGTTAAAAATTCAACAGAAATATTTGATTGTAATGCTGGATATATTTACAATTATGATTTGAAAGGTGAAGTAGATATTATTGATGAAAATGGAGAATATGTTGAAATTAAATGTGTAAAAGATATCGGATTAAAACATGTATTACAATTGCTTGTTTACAATATTATGAAATTAGGTGAAATAAATAAAGATACAATATATAAATTTAATTTAAGATTTTTTAATTTCTTAAAAGGTGAAGAAGTAAAAATACAAATTGAAACAGATAAAGTAAGTGAAATTATTGAATTATTTAAAAATAATATTAAAAGTTAATATAAAAATCTTATTTTATTTTATATAATGGCTAATGAAAATAAGACACCCGTATTTGATATTATTTCAAGAGCAGGTCCACCACCAGTTGTGAGAAGAGTATTACCAATAGCTCCAGCAGCAGCTCCAGCTCCTACTCCAGTAGTTATTACTGCAAGAACCAAACTCCCATCATTAAAAAAATCAGTAACAAAACCATTACCAATAGAATCTAAATCACAATATATAGATATAACTACAATGGCTGGTCCACCACCAGTTATTACAAGAAGAGCGCCAGCACCAAGACCTTCTACTATAATTACAAAAGCACCAACACCAAGACCTACAACTCCAATTACAAAAGCACCAGCACCAGCACCAGCACCAGCACCAGCAACAGCTGCACCAGCAGCACCAAAACCAAGACCAAGATTAATACCTCCAACTCCAACTGCACCACCTCCTCCACCAGTTGCAGCAAAACCAGCACCACCAGTTGCAGCAAAACCACCAAAATTTATTGGTGAAGGTTCATATGGTTGTGTTTACTCACCACCTTTACAATGTTCAGATCCATGTGTTGATGAACGTTGTAAAACAGGTATATCAAAATTAATGCATGTTAATGATGCACTTAAGGAACAAAGTGAATATACAAGAAATAATTTAGATGATTTAGATCCAGAAAGTAAATATTATTTTAAGAAACCATATATTTGTGATCCAAAATTACCTTTACATAGTAATTCAAATTTACCAAATAAGGATGGTATGTCATGCACAATTTCAAAACTTGAAATGCCAAATAAAAAATTATTAATTTATGATAACGGTGGTATTGATTTATATAAATTATATATAAATTTAATAAATTATTGTATTAGAAATAAAAATACTGAACAACTTATAATTAATCTTAAATATATTTTAAGCAAATTACAAAATGTATTTGATGGTGTTGCAAAATTAAATGAAAATAATATATATCATTTTGATATTAAAGTAGAAAATATTGTAACTGGAATTAATGAATCAAATATTGATTTTAAAAATTTACCAACAGATAATACATTCCGTATAATTGATTTTGGTTTAGCAAATAAGTTTCAAAATAAAGATTTAGCAGGTAATGATAGTGTAGAACAACTTAATTTTATTAGACCATTAGATATTGTTTATTTATCTGGATTACCAGTTGCAGAAATAAATGATATAATAACTTATGAATATATTGATCCTCGTCGCGGTCTCGATGATATAAGATATGTATATTATGAAATTTATGGAATTCAAAATCATGACAATTTGTCGAATATTATTTTAGATAAACTTAATAGTTATTATAATAATACTTCTACTGAACATAATAAAAATGAATTTATAGAACAAGTATTTAGAACAATTGATACATTTTCGTTAGGATGTTTATTAATATATATACATGCAACTTTAGATAACGCAAATCGTTCAATAAATGGAACAACTCCAAACCCAGTATTACAAAAAATATCTCTTAAAATACTTAATTTTGTAGTCAACAATCATTTAATGCATTATAATCCATTTGAAAGACCATTAGTAAACGGACCAGATGGACTTGCAAATAAATATAAACAATTCTTAACTACTTTATATAAATAAAACTTAACCTTTTATAATTTGAACAATGAAAATTTTATAAATAAAATTTGAATTCTCCAAATTAATTAAGGGCTATTAGCCCTTAATAATTTGAACAATGTCAATATAGTTTGGCATTCTCATACGGCAGCAAATATTCTTACACATTTCTTGAACTACTTTTTGACGTTTTTCAATAAATTTAGGGTCTTTATCAACCATACCGAGTGATATAATATCATCATCTACGCCAAGTTCATCACATATTTCTTTTAATTTTTTAATTAATAGTGGTTCTTTGTTACCAAGAACTTCACCACAGGTTGGACATCTCATGTATAGCATTATATTTAATATAGTATATAAATATGTTATTTTTTTAAGTTTTTTAAAAATCATTTTTTTATTATATATATGGACGGTCGTAATTTATCAGATTATGCAAAAGCTGAAGAAAAAAAATTAAAGGAGCGTAACTTTCTTCGTCAATTTAATACTAATTTTGGTCAATATAAAGATATAGTTAATAATTTTTTTTATAAAAGAGATAAAGAAGAAACAGAAAGATTAAATAAAATTAAACAACCTAAATATATTTATAATAATTTTCCTTTAATTATAGGAGCATTATTTTTAATTTTTGGTATATTTTTAATTATATCAGAATTTAGTTCTGGTAATGACCAAGTTGGTTCTGGTGCACCTACTATTGTTAATACTCAACCTATGCAACAACCAATAATAAAATATATTCCAATAAATATGGGATACAATGAACCTGCACCAAAACCATATGTTTCTCCTGGTCCTAAAAAAAGTAAAAAAGGTAAAAAATCTAGTAAATAAATTAATTAAGTAAAGATGAATTGGCAGTAATAATTTGATTTGGATCAGGTAAACTTACTAATAATAAACTATTAGTTGGATACATTTTATATTTATTAACAGGTGTTTTTTCAATAAATTTTTCTATTTTCTTTTTTGGATATGGTTTCTCATAAGTATCCATTGGTAAGAATGTTTCGTTATATAATATTTTTCTGACATGATAAAAACCATTATCTGGAAATGAACATATCTGATAATATGAATATTCTACTTTAGGTGGATTATAAATCATATTTGGATCTTTTGGTTTCATAACATATCTTGTTTTTGCGGGAGCTAACATATTAGTTGGAGCATTGATATTAGTATTAATTGAATCCATATATTTATTAATATATTATATACACATTTTAATAATATGAAAAAGAACCAATATTTTCTGAATATTTATTATATGCCATCTCTTTTCTATTTATTAATTTAGTATTATATGTATAACCATTTTTTTGTATATAATTTTGATACATATAATATATATTATCTAAATATTCATCTAATAATATTTCTAAATCATTTAATGCATCATTTATATTATATTCTTTTGGTATTTTTATATTTATTGATCTAAGATTATTTAATATTAATGACTTTTTATCATTCATAATGTCATAAAATTTACCACCATATGAATTGTCTATACATACACTTCTATAAAGAGTTACAAAATTTTCTAATTCTTCTATCATTTCTTCATATGCTTCCTCATTATAGTAATAATATAATTGTATTTTTAATAAAAATTTTGTTAATTTATTATGTTCTTCTTTATTTAATTCTCTAAAATCATTATCAGTATTAATTATATTCGGTTTTAATACATCTTTATAAGATTTTGGATTAGAAAAATTATTATTAGATACATAATTTATATGGTAATAATATAATAATAATATAAATAATATTAAACCTATTATTTCAATCATATATATATTAAAAATTGATTTTAATATTTTATAAACCTTATAAGCAAAAGTATATATTAATAAATATAAGATGGATAAGATTGTTATAGATAATAAACTTTATCGTTTTGAACAGGAATATGAAAATTCGGATGACATTCTACGACGTGCACAATTAAAAGCTATTATTGATAAATTAAATGGTAAAAATCAAAATAATATTGAAAAATTTAATCAAATATTAAATAATCTTCAGAATGAACAATCTAAAAAACCATATCATCGATTAAATGCATTTCAAAAAGAACAAATAGTAAAAGCATATGTTAATAAAACATGGGGTGATGCAAAAGTAGATAAATATACTAAACAAATTATGGCTTTAATTAATTCAAAAGAAATCATAACTTCAAATGTTACATATGATGTAGAAACTGGCATTTTAAAATCTATTAAAAATATTGAAGAAGTTGATAATAATATTATTATTAAAACTAAAACTAAAGTAGTTAAAAAAGTTGTTGCTAAAAAAGAAGATAAAGAAGATAAAGAAGATAAAAAAGAATCAAGTAAAGTTACAAAAACTAAAACTATTAAAAAAGTAAATAGTAAATAATAAAAAAATTAATTATTAAAATCATAAAGTTTTTCTCTATATGTTTTTTCTTTATATGTTTTTAAAGTAAGTTCATTAAATATTGCTTTTGTATTTACTGAATCAATAATTTCTTGAAAATTATGAAAAATTTCTGTAAAATAATCTTCTTCCAATGTATCATGTTTAAGACGAATACAATATATAGGACTTGAAACACATTCAACTACTCCAGAAATATTATTTTCTTCTAAATATGCTTGAAATTTTGATAATACTAATTTTAATTTATTTAATCCATCTTCTTGACAAATAATAAGTTGAAATTCTTTCATTGATTCATATAGTTCAATTGTGATTCTTGATTGAATATGTTTTCCATGTTCCTCACCGAAATATTTAATTGGATTTTCAAGAATTTTAGTATATAATTCTTCAATAGTTGAATCATTAAACATATCTTGTTCAAGTAAATTATATTTTTTTGAACTATCTTTATTTACTAATTCGCAAATATTATTAATCCGTTCAGCAAAATTAAATTGTTTTAAAAGTCTTTCACGTTCAGGTTCTTTAATTTTAATATATGATAGATTGATAAAATTATTAGTTTTATCAATATTGTGGACAATACATGGGTAAGTTTTATCATATCTAAAAATCTTTTGGATATTAACTTTCCATTTAGTTAATTCTGATAGTGGAATATAAGCTTCCATCATATCGTAATCAACTAAATTAACATATAAGCCAAGGTCATTTGGTTTAATATTATATTTAGTTGATAATTTAACAAAACAATATGAGTCCAGTGGAGGCATATCGTTGACTAATGTAGATTGTTTGTAAAACATGATTTATTTAATTAATAAGTATAATTATTAATTTAATATTTAATATGTTCGATTTTCATCTTTTTTATTTGATTCATTTATATCATATCACAAATAACAATCCAAACAACTTTATTATTATTATATGATTCGTCATTTTCATATTCTTCTTCATCATTTTCATCATCTAAATCATCATTTTCATCAAAATTATATAATTTTACTCCAAATTGTAAATCTTGTAAACTTTTAACAAAATTTATTAATTCTTGTTTATCTAAATCTGCACGATTCACGGAATTACAATAGATACAATTAATATTATCTTTATCTATTTTACAAATAAAATTATCTTTATCAAATTTAATCCAATTTTCATCATGAAACATATGATTAATTCCAAATGATAATGATTTAATTAGTCTATTACTTAATTTATTATAAACATTATTAATATTATTATTATTATTTAAAACTATTTTTCTTCTAAGTGAAGATATATAATCTTGTGATATATAACTTGTTTTATAAAATTCACTATCATCAAAACATTTTAAATTATATTTTACAACATCATTATTAGTATCATTATAAGTAAAATAATGTGAATTATAATTTATATTATAATCTTTAATTCTTTTCTGTATATCTAAATTAAAATTTTTAAGTATTTCCATATATTTATAATAATTTAATATTAATTGTATTTATTTAAAACGCAAATTTTTTAGTAAATAAAATTATTAAATAAATAATATACTGATGTCCATAATAAAACAAATTATTTTATTAATAGTAATAATAATTATTTCAAACATATTAATATTAATATATTGCTTAAGAAAAGGAATGCCTGGATTTACATTATATGTAGGTAATCTAACTAATATAAAAATTAAAACAATAAATACTAAATATATAAATAATTTTACCAAAGATAGATTAATAATTATGTCAAATCATATGAATGGTTCAGATTATATACCAATAGCACAAGTATTTAATAATTTAAATAAAAATAAAAAAATATATACAATTGTAACATCAAAATTAGTAAGTGCTGAAGAAAACAAAAATATATTAACAAATACTATAAATATGTTTGGTAATTCTTTTTTTAAATTTTGTAATTTTATTTCATATACAAAAAGAGATAAAGAAAGTGGTCAAAAAGTAAAAGAATTAATGTTAGAAGAAATAAATAATAATAATACTATTCTAGTTTTTCCAGAAGGAATAGTTACAAAAAATGGTATACCTACATCATTTAAACCAGGAAGTTTTGAATTATGTAAAGAACATTCAATATCAATATTACCAATTTCTATTAAATATACTACAAATATTGGAGTTAATGAAGGCGATAATACAAAATTTATGGATTGGTTCAATTTAGAACCAACTTTATATATACATGATATTATTAATCCTGATAAATTTACAAATGTAAATGAATTAATGCAAAAGACATTAGATGTTATTAGAAAACCACTTATTTAATTACAATATTTCTTTCCTTTAGATGTCATTACAGTATGTGTAATCTTCATTTCACCAGAATGAATTTTATTATGGCAATCGTCACAAATAACTACTAAATTTGCTTTTGAATTTTTTAATATATGTTCTTTATCTTTCTTTACAACTTTACTATTCTTTCCTTCTGAACAATCTTTTTGAAAATTAATATGATGGGTCTCGAGAGGTAATACATCTCCTTTAATTGTATTCTTTTCGCATAATTCACATTTATAAACATATTTATCTGAATTATAACGTGATGTTTTTCCTGAAATCATAGTGTCAAAAGTATGGGTTAATTCATTTTTAATCTTTAATGTCAAATCAATAAAGTTTTTATTTTGAATAATATATTTAGCTACCAAAATACCATATACTTTATCTCCTGAACCTTCTTTTAATTTTCTGTCATAAATTAAACTATCAGTTTTTGGGTCAAAATCAACTGATAAATGATATGCTTTAACTTTATCTAAATTCTTGATACATTCTAAATGAATTAATTCGTGTAAATGTGTTGCAAAAATAAAACTTGCATTGTTTTCTGATAGAGAAACTATTGTGCTTGCTACAATAGCATTTCCTGAAATATGTTCTGTTCCACGACAAACTTCATCACCAATTACAAGAGAAGAAGAATCGGCACGTTTAATAATAGCATTTAATTCAACCATTTCCAGAGTAAATGAACTTAAACCTTTGAATAAATTATCATTACCTGTAATACGTGTGTAAATACTTGAATATGGTTTTAATTCAAACGACTTTGCAGGAACATACATTGCACATTGTGCCATAATAACACTTAGTCCGACTGCTTTCATTAATACTGATTTACCAGATGAATTTAATCCATAAATTAACATACCTTTTAAATTCATCCCCAATTCAATAGAATGAGGAACATATTCATAATCAATTAGGCGTTCAACAATAGGATGACGTAAGTTTTCTGCTTTAACAAATGAATCATTTTTATTATTAATAATTTTTGGTTTAGTATAACCAAACTTATCAGCTGTAATTGCATTTGACATAACATAATCAATATAAGTTATAAAGCTAATTACTTTATCAAATAATTTATCATATTTAGTATGCATATTATTTAATTCTTGTAAATATACTTTTTCAACTGTTTTAATTAGTTCTTCTTGAATTTCTGCAATATCAATGTCTTTATTATTTGTTTTATTATTGTTTTTAACAAATAATTTAGTTACTGATTTTAATGTTTTAATTTCAAAATTGCTTAAATCTATATTAATTTTATTATTATCATTTTCTGATTTATCACTTTCTTCATCACTTGATACTTCAGCTTCATCGTCATCACTATTATTATGTTTTTTAAGATATAATTCAATAGATTTAAACCGAAGAGCAGACATTTGTAAGTAATAACCTTCTGTTTTAGTATTATTAATAGTAATACTTGTAACGTCTAATTCTTTTACTTTATTATTCTTAGTTTTTTTAGTTGATTTGCTATGTTTAATATTATGTAAAATTAAATCAAATTTATTCTTAACTTCAAGTAACATATCATATTCAACATTAAATTGACTAACAAGTGAATCAATAGATTCATTAACATTTTTATTAAAGAAATTTGATTTAATATCTTTTAATAGATTCTTTTTGAGTTCATTAATATTAAAATATGTTTTCGCATATTTGTTAAAAGATTTTAAATTAATCATTTGTTCTTTTGAAAATGAAATAGATGATAGTGGAGTGTTTTTAATATTTTCCATAATATTCTCAACATATTCAAAAGTATCAATAAAATCAGCTAATTCATATGGTTGAAGAATATTAAGAATACATTTGCGTTTGAGTTTTTCAACATCGCACATAATATTAAGTTTCTCTTGATATGATTTATAATTATTTTTATCTAACATATAACTTACATGATTTAAAATACTATTAATTTCTTCTGGATTCTTAAGCGGATTTGACAAAATATATTTAATATAACGTTTTCCCATAGGAGTTGATGCATTACATACAACATCATATAATGATTTATATTTTGTTCCACTCATATACATAGAATCATCGTGTGATAATACTGATAATTGATATACAGCATTATTACCAAGTAATAGATTATTATTTTCTACATTATGAGTTGGCATACTAAGAGAATTAATAATATTTGAAGAATAATCATGTAAATAATCTAGAAGCATAACAAATGATGTAGTTCCATAAATTTTAGTTTCAATATCAAGTAGTTCAATAAGAGATACATTTGTTTTATTATTCTTGTAAACATTACCTAAAAATTCTTCTTGAAATGATATTTTATTATATTTTGAATCAAACTTTTTAATTTTACAAATTCGCATATCTATTTGTAAATATTCAATAATAGTATCTAGGTCCATACGACCTTCACCATTCTTAACAATAAATATTTCACGAGGTGAATAGTTTAAGATAAATTTAGATGTTAAATCTAATGCTAATTCATTATCTAATACTGTTGATAATGCTTCTTCAACTATTACTTTACCAGTAGTAACATCGACTGTGCTTAATCCTACACATAATAGAGGATTAATTTGTGTTTGTTTTTTAAGTTTTTGACTTTCATATTCTAAATATAAACATACAGCATAATTAGTATCTACATTGGGAGTTGATGAAATAAAAGTAGATGGAGAAAATACATTTGTGCATTTACGTTTTGGTTCAGGTGGAGGAGTTACTTGTTCAATTAATGCTACTGTATAACCGTTTTGAATTAAAATGGTAATAAATTTATCACTTGCAACTAATGGAAAACCTAACATATATGGATTCTTAATAGAAACTTCTAATACACTTTTGTCTTTTTTAGTGCATACAATGTTTAACATTTGTGAAATTTCTTTTAAATTTGGTCCAGCATTATTAGTCATATACATTTCAAAAAATGAACCAACTTGCATTAATACTACTGTTTTATTTCCATATTTTTTAATATATTCGTTATGGGATGAAATATATTCTGATACAATATTATTTGAAATATTTGGAGTATTTGACATAATTTTAATTTATTTATAAATATTATTATTAATAAATCTTTAAGTTAATTTAAAAAAATATTTTAATTTTGGCACATCATATACTTTTTTATTATTCATCTTATTATTCATCATCGCCTGAAAAAATATAAAGTATATTTTGTAAGTCAATGATGAATTTTATTATTCATCATCGCCTGAAACCATCTTTTTAAGTTTTTTCTTTAAGAAGCGTTCCATAACTTCTTTAACTAAACCTTCACGATATGGGAGTTCGAACCATTTTAATCCTAATTCTCTCATAATTCTAATTAAGATTTCTCTTGTTCTTGATTCATCTAAGATTTTTTCTTCAATAAAATCAGCTTTTGCTTCTAAAGCTTTTTCAGAATCTTTTGAAACTTCATTGTTTTCTTTGTCAGCTAATTTTTTGATTAAAGTAACTTTACCTTCTTTATATACTAAATATTTGAGAACTGATGGAAAATCATTGTAAATCCATTTATCAAGAGTTTTATACATAAAGTATTTAGTAACATCTTTTTGAACAACATATGAATCATTTAAACCAGTATCAATATCAACATATACTGTTGGTTTAACGGCTAACATTGATAATGCATTTGGATTAACATTAAGAAGTGTTGTAGTTCCAGTTGATAATGTTGTTAATGGTGATAATCCAGATAATGGTGATAATGTATTTAATGATGTTGTAAATGGTGGTGATACTTCAGTCTTAATTGTCATTGAAGTTGGTGTTAATGAAAGATTTGGTGTATTTGGTGATATAGTTGTTGTATATGTGCGATAAGTTGGAACTAAAGGATATGATATATCTGATAATTTAGACAAACTAATAGAGTCTGGTGTCAATGTTAAAGACATGTTTATATATAATTATGACTTATATAAAAAATATTTTATTAATTTATTAAATTATATTTTATATTTTATTTCTCAAGACTAGCTAATATTATATTAATTATATATGTGCAAAAATCATCCATCATATTTTTAATATTATTTTCAGTTTCCTCAAAATCATTTCTTCTAGTTTTAAAATATTTAAATAAAAATTTAGACACATCATTTGGATTAATAAAATTTTTTATAATATAATTTGTTTTAATTATAATATTTTCATTATTATCTACTTGACCACTTTTTTTTAAATATATTTCTTCTTTTGACGTATCTACATATAAATATTTTTTTAATCTTTCATAAAATACATTTATATGGGATTCTTTTATTATTTTAATAATAAAATCAATAGTTCTATTATCTATAATATCTACACTTGAACCATATACATTTATCATAGCTTCATATATTCTTTCTAATGTAGAATTTGGAAGAGTAATATTTTTATTTATATATTCAATTCCATCTTCATATGTATGAATATTATAAAATATAACTAAAAATTGTTTTAAATTAAAATCCATAAATGGAACAATTACATTTAAAATATTTTCATTTTTATCTTCTTTATCATTTTCTTGAACATTATAACATTTATCAATGAAAAAATTTTCATTTGTTTCTTTTTCTGGATCATATTTAGTAAATTGATTAACTGCGCAATATGAATGTTCATTAGATGTTATAATATCCATTCTAATTGGATGTATAGTTCTTTTATTTTTTGGGTAGCATGGAGCGATACATTGCAAACCGCTAGCACTTTTAGGGTATTTTTTTATATTAGATAATTGAAATTCCATATATGAATAAGTATAGATTTTTAATATATAATAAAATTATATTAATGAGCACATCATTTTATAATAATGATTTTAACTCTATTTTACGAATAAATGTAATAAATGCTTTATATCCACAATTAATACAAAAAGATAGTGATATTTTATTAAAATATTTAAGCAAATTAGTATTTATACTATCTAAAATTTATAATTTTGATTCTAATAAAGATAGTTTTATGCACGAATTAATGCAAAATGATTATCAAGATTTAAAATGGTTATGTGGACATTTATTACCAAATTTAGAAAATATAGGAGAAATAAAATCTTTTGAATCAATGTATACTAGTAAATTAAAAGAATCAGATATAAATAATGAATCACCTAAATATAAACATACTAATTTACAATATGGTAGATGTATAAGAGATACAAATGTTAAAGAAATAGATTTTAGTGAAGAACATATAGAACATAATTTTAAGTTATTAGTATCATCTATTATTGAATCATCACATAAATTGTATATAAATTGGATGGATATATTACCTATTACTATTGATGCATATACTAAAACAGAATTATTTAGAAATAGTTTAACTTTATTTAGAACTAGAAAATTAGAAGATATAAATATACATAATTTGGATTTTGATAATATAAATAGTGATGAAAACAATAAAAAATTAAATAATTTACATACTATTCATATATCCGATATATATAACGTAATTAGAAATTATTTATATGAAGACATAATACCTCTTAAAATATTAATTTATGATTTAGTTGATAGTCGTGGTGATATGTTAATTCCTGCTATTTTATTTTTTAAACATCATTTTGAATCATGTATGCAAGAAATATTAATGGATAACCCGTGGAATTCTATTAGTCAAGATAATAAAGATTTATTCATTCAAAAAATTAATAAATTATATGAACATTCACAAAAACAAATAGAATTACCAATAAATGTATTTTTAGACAATATGGATCATTCTTATATTATATCACAATTAAGTATTCAAAGATTAGTTAAAGCATTATGTATTACTTTTGATAATACATATAGAACTTCTAATCAAGTAATTAAATCTGGTTATAAACCCATTAAACGTAAATTAGATGATGAAAAAGATATGGATGATGAAAAAGTATATGATGATTATTCAACTGATGAATTAAATATACAAATAGAATCAATTAAACCTCAATTTATGTATGAACATATTAGAAATCTTATTCAAAGAATAAAATTTACAGTATATGGAACATTTATTTTTGATAATAAGAAAGAAAATATCATTGAAAGTGATATGGTAGGTAGAAATGTTGACAAAGAATTTAGATCAATAAAACAAGTATCATTAAAAAATATATATAATTTTGCTAAAAGTTTATCCAGATATCAACAAGGTAAAGATTATTTAGCATTTCCAAAACATTGGAAACAATTAGAAAAATCAGAAAAAGAAGAAATATTAAATAGATTAAATGGTAATTTTGCTAATTCACAAAATTGGTTTAATATTAAAAGATATATTAGATATATTTTAAGAAGTATGGGTAAATCAACTGATTCTGATTCAGTCGATAGATATAATTTTGAGTTATATAAGTTTATTTCTGAAAAGTTAATAATTGATTTAGTTTTTAAATCGATGATATTCAAAGGTATATTATCTGAATTAAAACCAAATAAACAATTAACTGATAAATCTATTACATCGCGTTCCGATAGAAGAGCGATAGTATCAAAAATGAATCCTGCAATATTTTCTAATGGTCCTGAGAATCCTTATGCTATGGCATATTCCTATTTATCTGAGTTACCATATATATTTTCCGGTAATGTTATTGAAGCAAATAAATCAGCTTGGTTTAGTTTATATGCATTAGATTGGTGTTCTCAGATTGGTTTTGTTCATAAATATATACATCAAAGAGTAACTTATATGACTGGTGCAACCGGTGTAGGTAAATCAACACAAGTCCCTAAATTATATATGTATTATTTAAAAGCGATTGATTATAATAGCACAGGTCGTGTAGTATGCACACAGCCAAGAAAAGCGCCAACTAAAAATAATGCTGACCAAGTATCAAAAGAATTGGGTTATCCAATATTTATGAATAATAAAGATACTGAATACTATTATGTTCAAATGCATCATAAAACTCAACAACATATTGCTTTAGTTCCACATTTATCTCTCAAATATATTACTGACGGTACACTAGTTCAAGAATTTAAAAATGCATCACCATTATTGAAAAGATTACAATTTGATGGAACTATGGCTAATCATAATTTATATGATGTAATAATCATAGATGAAGCACACGAACATGGTAAGAATATGGATGTATTATTAACTTTAATGAGAGATTATTCTTATTTTAATCCATCTATTAAATTAGTAATTTTATCAGCTACTATGGATGATGATGAACCAGTTTATAGAAGATATTATAGAGATATTAATGATAATTGTAAATTTCCAATTGATTGTAATATAAGAGATTTAGAATTAGATAGAGTTAATATAGACAGAAGATATCATATATCACCAGTTGGTTTAGGAACAACACATAAAATAGAAGAAACATATTTAGATGGTATGCAGGTTATTGATATAGTTAAAACTTTGGTTAGAGAAGGATTAAAAGGTGATATATTAATATTTCAACCAGGTGAAGCAGATATTGTAAGTTTAGTTAGTGAATTAAATGAAAATACACCTGATAATATTATTGCTCTACCATTTTATTCAGCATTAAGTGATGAGAAAAGAAGTTTCATTGAAAATATAGATGAAAATTTTAGTAAACTTAAAATATCAAAGCGTGATTCATATGCACAAATTAAAAGTTTAACTTCTGGAACTAATTCATATACTAATTGTATTATTTGTGCAACTAATATTGCTGAAGCTTCTATTACTATTAGAAGATTATATTATGTTATTGAAACAGGAACAAGAAAAGCATTAATGTATTCATATATCAGAAGAGGTGGTAAATTAGTTACTATGAATATTAGTGAATCGAGTAGATTACAAAGAAAAGGTAGAGTTGGTAGAACTGGTCCAGGTCATGTATATTATACTTATAAGAAAGGATTGATGGAGAATAATAAAATATTATTTGAATTTAGTACAGGTAATGTTAGTGATAGTATATTCTCTTCTATTCAAACTAAATTAGGGGAAAATTTATTTACTATTGATGAATTATTTAAAAATAAAGAAATAATGGAACAATTTAAAAATTTATTTTATACTAAAAGTGGAAAATTTGAATATTTAGGTAAAACAGCACATTATGATTATTCATATGAAAAGAAATATATCCCATCTTTATATGAAACAGGATATGATTCAGATATATTATTTGATAGAAATGGTATGTTTTATATAGTTCATCCAGAAGAATTATACATAAAAAGAGATATTATAGGTAGAATTAAAGGTTCTTTGAAAGATGATGTTGAATATGATAATACTAAAAATCAAATTTCATCACTCAAGATGAACAGTTTCTTTGAGGATTTATTTATGAAAAAATATCTTGATATGCAAACTAATACAACTGGATTAAATGTAGATAAATATTATAAGACTGGTTTTGGTAGATTAATTGCTGAAATAGTTCAAACATTTAGTTTTGAAGACCCTAGCTTAAGTGAAATTATTGCATATAGTTTATTCTTTAATACTACAGATGACATATGTAGAATAACATCTATGTTGGCTTCATTAAATGGTAATATTATGAGTTTGTTTCAACCTGTTGATGAGGAGCGTATGATATATGATTTAACATCATTTAAAAGTCTATTTAATGGATATTCATCTGATTTTGATGTATTAAATGATTTAGGTAAAGAAATAATTAAATATGTTTTAATTGATTTAGATATTAATAGTATTAATGAGAATATTAAGAAAACATATAATTTAAATGATACAGATTTTAATAATATGATTGATAAATTTGAAAATTTAGAAACAGAAGAAGAAGGAACAAAAATGAAATTAAAGAGAGAAATGATATTTTCAGCAAGATTAAATCAAATATTAATACATGAAAAATTAGCTAAAGCAATAGATAATGTTTGCAAGATTATTAATATATCAAGTGATTTTGTTAGAAACTTTTTAGAATTATATTTTGTATCTAGTGATTTAGTAAAATCTCTTTATTATCCAAATAAGAGAAACAAAACATATTCTGAAGAAATTAAACAATATCAAGAAAAATTTAATATGTTACAAAAAGAAGATTCATATAATCCAATAATATTAACTTTAATGCATGCTATGCCATTTAATGTAGCTAAACGAATTACATATACACAACATTTTTTAAGTGTATATGCTCCATCAAGTGAAAATATATATGGAACAAATATGTATAAACAAAAACAAAAAAAAGGAATTAGTTTTGAACCTATGACATTAATACCAAAAGAATATATAGCTGGATATGTATTTTATTTTTCAGTTAATATTCAAAGAGAATCACTTATTTGTATGGCAAATATAGATAAGAAATATTTTAAAATATTTAAAAGAATATATAATCATGAAAGATTAAATAAAGTTTCTCATAATGATTTTAAAAAGATAGACAAATATTTAGTTAAATTGGAAGATAAAACGATACCAAAACAAATATCATTGAATGATATAAAAAGTTTACAACATGTTGGAACTACATATAAAGAAATTTTAAGTGAAATAACAGAATAAATATATTTTTTTGTATATTATTATTATATTATGAAGATTAATATAATAATAATAATAATTGTGATTGTATTTATATTATTTATTGCATATAATTTTGATAAAAAAGATAATGTATGCAAAAATTGTATAACAGATGAAAAAATCGATTTGATTAAGAAAAGTATGAGAATCATTCAACATGACAAAACATGTGAATGTACTACATGTCTTAAAGGCAATAAAGGAATAAAAAATACAGAAGCAGTAAATAATTTAAACTCAATAATAAATAATAATAATGTTAATAATGTAGACATACCAAAAAAGATATTTTTATGTTATAAAACTAAGAATGTTCCTCCACAAATAATAAAACAATGGAAAACATTAAATCCAGATTATGAAGTTTTTATATATGATAATAATGATTGTATTAATTTTTTAAGAAAATATTTTGATGAAGAATATGTAAGTATATTTAATTTTATAAAAGATGGTCCAATAAAAGCGGATTTTTGGAGAGTTTGTGTTTTATATATATATGGTGGTGTTTATTGTGATATTGATGTTAAACCTTTAGTTCCAATTAAAGATTTTATGGAAGAGGGAGTAAACTTTTTAACATGTTCATCAATTACATATGATGAGTTAAATCCACATATTATAATATGTCCACCAAAACATAAAATAATAGAGGATTGTATTCATCTATATTTAGAAAAATACAGAAATAATGATAAATATATATATTGGGATTGGTCGATTGTTAATATTATGGTTAAAGTTATGAAAGCACATGTTGATAAAGATAAATTATTATCTGGTTTTCCAGAAGGAATTATATATGATAAATATAATAATAAAATACAATTATTAAAAGAAGTAATAGATAAAAATTATGTATATGTAAATAGTGAACTGTATAATACGGATAATACATTTTCAAAAGAAGGAAAAATATTTTTAAAAAATATATATTGTAAATATGGTAATAAAAAAATATTATATAATAGAAATGATGATTATGACCCACTTGAACATAAGTTTATTGAATAAAAAATATATATTATAAATATATATGAATAAAAAAATAATAATATTAATTTTAATAGTAATAACTATATTTTTTGCAATATATTTAGATAAAAAAGATATTTATAATAATAAAGTTAATAATTTATTTAAAATAAATATTAAAAAAAATACAGAAATAAATAAAAATATACCAAAAGATATATATTTAAGTTATAAAGATAAAAATATTCCTGATTATATAATTTCTAATTGGAAAAAACTAAATCCAGATTATAATGTTTATTTTTATGATAATAATGATTGTATTAATTTTTTACAAAAAGAATTTGGTTCAGAATATGTAGATATTTTTAATTATATTAAAGATGGACCCATAAAAGCAGATTATTGGAGATGTTGTATATTATATAAATATGGTGGTGTTTATTCAGATTTTGATGTAATGCCATTAATACCTATTAATCAATTTTTAGAAAAAGATGTAACATTTTTAACATGCACATCTGTATTATTTAAAACTTTAAATCCACAATTTATAATGTGTACACAAAATCATCCAATTTTAAAAAAAGCAGTTGATACTTATTTATATATGTATAGAATAAAATATACATATACTTATGTTAGTTGGTCAGTTGTGCATATTTTTACACATATTATAAATGATATATTTAAAAGAAGAATTACTGAAGATGGTGTATATTATGATAATAATAATAATAAATATCAATTCTTAAAAGAAGTCAATCCAAATAATATTATTGATACTACAAAAAAAATATTATTCGAAAAAAATTTAGGGAATTTAGGTTTAAATGATGTATATTGTAAATATAAAGATAAAATTGTTTTATATAATAAATATTCAGAATATGATGTATATAATCATAAATTTAAAAAGCACTAATAATAAAAAGGACTAATAATAAAAAACCCTCATAATAAAAATTGACGACATAAAAAATAAGTTTTTTTGGCCTGAATTTTTATTATTAGGGATTTTCAACCTAACCCCTCATAATAAAAATTGACAATTCATTATTTTAAACCTATAAGATACATTAATATAATATATATATTCTCATCATGAGTTCGAAAGTAATTATAAAGTCCACTGATTTTTCTCAATGCGGTGTTAATATTAATGATGTTGTAACTATTACATTTAATAATACTAATAATACTAATATTAGTAATAATAATTTATGTTTTCCTGAATTTAAGAATCTCAATATTAGTTTAAATAATATAGATAAGTATCAGTTTATTGAATTAATAAGAAGTATTATAAGGGATTATACAAAATTTAAAATGATTAGACGAAATACAATTTTAACTAATGAATTTGCACAATTAGTTGTTGATACTATTGTGTATAAAAAATATTTTTCCGAATTTCTCCCATCAATTCCATTAATTCAAATTATTCCGAATGATATTTCACCTTCAAATTCTTGTATTTTTCTTAATGATGAACCATTTGGTATTCAATTAGATGAACAATATATTATACCATTTACAATATTATTTCCATTATTAATTAACTTATGTTTGTATAATGGTGTATTCATGACCAATCAATTAACATATGATATAATAGAAGTTAATGAAAATACTGATAATTCTAATAATTCTAATAATTCTAATAAAGATGATATTAATTATTATGCAATAATTAATGAAAAAATTAAATTTAAAACACATAATAAATCTTTTCAATTTAATGAGAATGATGTAATTTATTCAATTAATAATAATAAATTTAATAAGAATGGTAAAATTTATTCAGAAACATTACAGATAAACATTCCATTAAACTTATATTTTATGTTATGTGAATCTAATTATGTAACAATTGAATATAGTAATAAACCAGAATTAGTCTATGATAATTCTACTATATCTGTAAATAAATTAAAATATATTTCTGTTATAATTCCTCTTGTAGAACAACAAAATATGAAAATTCCAATTATTTCAAAAGAAATTTTCAAATATAAAAATTATGAATTTTCTGTTTTATCTGAACAATTAATGCTTAATAACAAAGATTGCCCAATCAATGAACAACAATTTTATAAAAATCATATATCAACCAATAAATATATTGTATTAACGAATCATGATGATGGGATGTTATATATTTTAAAGAAGATTACTAACAAAAAGATTCATTCATTAGAATCATTAAAAGAATATACAAAATCATTAAATGATAAAACTAAAAATACATTTTATTTTGAAAGATTTGATAGACAACTAAAATTAAGTATCTAAAATTTATTTAATTATGTTTATTTATTTCAAATATTTTAATATATTTTTTATCTTTATTTATTTTAATTAACAATGCCATATAAAAATATTAGTCCAAGCTTATGGGGCCCTCACTTATGGAAATTTATGCATTTATTTACATTGTCATATCCAAATGAGCCAACCGAAGATGAAAAAGATACCGCTTTTAATTTTTTTACTTCTATTCAAACAGTTTTACCCTGTGAAAAATGTAGATATAACTTTAAAAATCATTTAGAAACATTAACTGAAGAAGTTTTAGATTCAAATGAAAATTTAGTAAAATGGTTATTTGACATACACAATGAAGTCAATAAATCAACTGGTAAACCTATATTTTCTTTTGATGATTTTATTAATTTATATACAACTAATAATGCTGCTGCAACATTAAATGTAACTAATATTGGGAAAAAAGAAGAAATTATTGAAAATAATAATGATAATATGAAAGAATTAATAAAACAAGAATTTAGAAAAGAATTAAAAGAAGAAATTTTGGCAGAGTTACAATTAAAAAAACCAAAAAATGATAGTATAATTAATAAATTAAAAAAATATTCATATATATGGATTATTTTAATAATAATAATATTAATTATTGTATTTTATCTTAATAAAACATATTAATTTATCTAGAATAAAAATCGTGAAACTTTTTTTTAATTTTAATTTAGCAATATAGCAATGTAGAAATGTAGCAACATCATTATAAATTATTAAGAATTGCAGCATATTGATTTTGTCCCATTCCTCCCATTCCTGGTGGCATTCCTTGTGGTCTCATACCAGGTGGCATCATTCCTGGTAACATACCAGGTGGCATCATTCCAGGTAGCATACCAGGTTGCATACCAGGTTGCATTCCCTGTATCATTCCAGGTTGCATTCCAGGTGGCATCATTCCAGGTAGCATACCTGGTTGCATCCCAGGTGGCATACCTGGTTGCATCCCAGGTGGCATACCTGGTTGCATCATTCCAGGTTGCATCATTCCAGGTTGCATCATTCCAGGTATGAACCCACCATTTTGATTCATATTTGAATACTCTTTTAATTTTAAATATTTTTGTTTATATTTTAAATATTTTTGTGTATAATCCATAATATAATATAATATATATTATTATTTTTTGGATAATAGTATTATTTATTATTTATTAAATATTAATTTATTAACTAAACAAAAACTTGTTGTTCTCGTTCTTGTTCACGTTGTTGTTCTTGTTGTTGTTGTTGTTGTCTCATATGAATACCTATATTAATTCCATTATCAATATGATGAAGTTGTTCTTGAGTTAAATCTTCTAATCTAGTGTTTTGCATTCCAATGCTTATTAGTGCATTAAGTCTAAGTCTATTTCTATTATTTTGATCAATATTTGGAGTATTATGTGGAAATTGACCATTATCTAAAAAATAAATTGCACGATTAATTGCATCATCTACATCATTAATATCTGCATACGTTAACACACTTCTTGCACCAGCACGTATCATAGTTTGTCTTAATCTATCTCTTGCTGAAAGTTCTTCAGCAGGTGCATTAGGTAAAGGAAAAGGATTATTTGCATTTACACCACCTCTTTGAATAAAAGATTTTCTTAAAGTAATATATTTATTTTTGTATTTTAAATACTTTTTAGTATAATCCATTTTATATAATATTATATTATATAAAATATTTTTAGTTCACAAAAATACTAGTTTTTGGATGCAATATTCAGGATATGTTCCTGAATTTGTTCACAAAAATACTAGTTTTTGGATGCAATATTCAGGATATGTTCCTGAATTTGTTCAATTACTCCATTAACTTGTTTATCTGTAAACATATCATTTAACCATGAATTAATATCTAAATTAACATTTTTTAATATTTTATCTCTCAAATCAATAATATTTTTAGCATAATTTCTAATCATATTTTTAACTGATACATTTTGTGTTTTTATACTTCTTACTAATACTTCCATTAATTCAACACAACTTAAATCTCTATATCTTAACTTCATATCAACATACCATATTGCCCATAATGCACAGAAACCACCAGGGTCACCTATTTTCTTTTTATTGTTTTCAAATATATCCATCAATTGAAAACCAATCTTTGGTTCATAATCACTTGGGGCAAAATATTTAATATTCTCATCAATTGCTTTAAATCTTGATTCTAATAATTCATCTAAAATCTTTGGGTCATAATTTAATCCAGGTGGAGTAGCTGAACCATGTGGTTCAAATCTCTCTACTGTTTTATTTTTGATATCATATATAATATAATTAGCATGAGAACCAGCTTTCATTTCAATACCTAATGGTATAATTATAAATTCTGTGTTCTTTCCTTTACATTCACTGATTTTATCATAAAAGTTTTCTACTAAATATAACTTTTGATGAACCCATACTATTTCAAAATTTAAAAACTCACTACGTGACCCCATAATAATACCAATTGATTTATAAAAGTTTGATAAATTCTCATTTGAATAAAAGTCGGTTGATAAAGTTGAACATGTATTAGGATGAGTTCTTAATAAATATATTAAACCAAGTAATACATCTAATGTGGTTCCAGTAAAAGTGCAAACATCTAATGTTTCTCCTTCATCAAGTGATATACACATTTTATTTTTAGCAACTGGATATGATGATATACCACATTTTTTCTTATTTTCTTTTATTAATTCCAAATTATCTAGTATATTTTTCTTAATAATAGTCATACAATCTTTTGTCGATTTAATATTTAATATATTCGGTGTATTCTTTGGCATTGTAAATTCTTTAGAACATATATTTTCCCATTCTTCTTTCCAAGTATCTGGATTCTTCTTTAATCTATTTAAATATGATTCTGTAACTAAATCAATAAATTCATCATAATTTGATTTTTCTATAATATCTAATACCGATTGATTTTTTTTATTTTTTGAATATATATCTAATCTCTTTATTTTTAATATATGTATATATTTCTTCCATAATTTTAATGCACATAATAAGAATAAACATGTATTACCATCATTATTCATTAATGATAAATTTGATTTTGTAATTATCTCTTCTAAATATGGTTCTATAGCATCTGAATAATTCTCTAATATTATGTGTAATGGTAACTTGCCATCTATATTATATAAATTAAAATTAACTATTTGTGATTTACTATTTAAAAATATTGGTAACATATTGTAATTCTCTTCTATTAATACATAATGCATTGATGTATTGCCAAATACATCTTGAGAATTAACATTTGCATCATGTTTAATTAATAATTCAACTGTGCTTAACATATTTAAATTAACTGCATAATGCAATGCGCTAAATTCATGTAACATATCTTGTATATTAACATTAATTTGATTTGCTAATAATATTTTTGATATTGTTGTTAATTGTAAATTACATGCTAAATGTAATGCCGTTTCACCGGTTGTTGTTCTAGAATTAATATTTGCTATATATGGAATTACTAAATTTACTATATCTTCTTCTCTTGTGAATATTGCTTGATGTAATGCATTATAACCTTTATTATCAACTGAATTAGGATTTGCATTATTTTCTAATAATTTTTTAATTGCATATAAATTTTTATTTGCAATTGCATAATGAAGTGGTGTTTTGAATATTTTATCTTTAATATCAATAATATTTACACCAATTGTATCATTATTAATTTTAATTAAATAATCTAACATCTTATCATAACCATATTTTACAGGAAAATATAATATAGAACGTTCATCGGCATCCAATATATCTATTTTTGATCCTAATTCACATATTCTTTTGACTAAATCTATTCTATTATACATAACTGCATATGTTATAATATAATTATTTTGTTTATCTCTCATATTAATATCAATATCATTATCTACATTATCTAATATTTTCATTAAATCATCCCATTTATTTTCTTTTATTAATTCAAAAATCTTTTTATAATTATCTTTATTTTCAATTAAATCATCTTTAGTAATTGATGTTTTTATTGATGTTGTTGATGACATTATTATATTAATTATATAATATAATAATAAATAATTAAAATTTCAAACATTCTTTTTTCCAATAAAATTTCATAATTAATATATTTATAATAAAACAAATAATAACTAATCCTTGTGCACTAACCGGGTTTTGCCATGATTTAAAATTTTTCTTCTTTGATTTATTATCTAATTTATTTATAATATTTGATTTATTTATATTCTTTAATGATTCTTCGGTAATTCCATAATTATTATCATTTGAAATATTTTTAAATGGATTAAATAAATTCATTATATTAAATACTTCGCCCCATGTTTTTTTATAAATTAAATCTCTTCTTTTTAATGAAATATCAGTTGGTATACTTTTATCATATTTAGTATCAAATGAATACGATTCAAAATTTTCATCATCATTGACATCATCCATTTCACATTTTGTAATTTCTTCTCGAGATGCAAATTCTTCCAAATGTGAATTTACATAGTGATATTTAGCTCCTGATATTAAATGAACTGGAAAGATTATTTGAATTAAATATATTGATGGTAATACTATTAATAAATTAAATTTATTAAATTTTTCAGAAATAAATCCTCCAAACATAGATACAAACCATATTACTACATGTAACATTGTTAAAATATAGAATAATAACATTATAATATTATTTAAGATATTTTTTTATGACTCTATATTTTTATTATTTATATCATTATTGATATTATTATTCATATCATTATTGATATTATTATTTATATCATTATTTATATCATTATTTATATCATTATTTATATCATTATTTATATTATGTAATAATGTTTCAAGATAATAATAATAAACACTAGTTAAAACTTCTTTTTTTTCAATATGATAATCACGAATAATATTTAATGCATCATTATAACAAAAATAATTTATTCCACCAATTTCATTATTACCTGTAACATCTGGTAAAAAATCTTCTTGAATCTCGGCAATATAATATATATGTCTATATTTGATGCCATTTGTTCCAATTAAATTTTCTTCAATCGGTTCTATAGAATCAATTATTTTAATTTTATCTTTTGGAATATTTGTTTCTTCAAAAAATTCTCTTAATGCACAATCTTTTTGATTTTCAAATTTAGATCTTCTACCTTTTGGAAAACCCCATTCGTTTGATTTATAGATTGGTTGAACATTATCAATATAAAAATCTAAATTTATTTCAATATCTTTATTATTTTTTAATGTTTCGAACTTTTGTTTTGCATTATAAAATTCTTTCTTAAGATTATTTAATTTAGTTTCATCATTGTTCCACATTTCTGTCCATAATTCATCAAATGATTTTGATCCAATATTTTTAATCTCATTTACATTCATATGTTGAAATAAAAAATTAATACCATCGATATTATCTATTCTATATCTTCCTCTAATAAAATCAAAATAACCTATTGAATGTTTTCTTTGAACTAATAAGAATTTTAAACAATTCATAACTTGTGATAATATATTTAAATCATTTGGTGTAGTAGGATTTATATTATATATATGTGATTTAATGTTTATCTTATTATGAACTATTTCTATTGGTACCATCGATAAATTAACTAAAATTATTCCCCAACTTGTTATTGGTTCTGTACAATCTTTATATTCATGTGTATTGTGTCCACAATTGGAACAATACATATGTTTTTTATTCGCCATCAATATATTCTAATTTAAAAATACTTAATTTATTTTTAAATATGGTAAAAATATAAATAAATTTATTTAATTAAGTAATTAACTAATTAATCTTCTTCTTCGCTCATTTCGCTTAAATCACTTAGATTAGATAAATCACTAATTTCTGATAATTTAGTATTAGCTAATATTTTTTCTTCTTCTTCTTTTTCTCTACGTGTTTCAATATCTAAATAATCTTTCATAGATGAATATTTTTCAATTGAAATATTTGATGCTAAACTATCTTTAATTTCTTGTTCACTAGCAATGTTTTCTAAATATCCAGTGCATAAAATACGGTCTGCTTTATCAATAATCTTTTTATTAATAATCTTTACTTTTAAATACATACCTTCTTCAATAACTTGATATTTACTTTTACTATTTGTATCAGTATCATTACTATCTTTTTTTGCTGTCCAATTATTAATTTTTTGATTAAAAACAAAAATATTTTTGTTTAAGTTTTGTGAAGTTTTTACAATAATATCTAATGGTCCATTTACTAAATATATAATAGGTGGTGTTATACCAACAGCTTTACAAATAATAGAATTATTAATAATTGGTCTACATAATGTGCATGCAAAACGAACCTTAAATAATGCACAAGACATTGGGTCTTCTGCTACAATTTCTGCATCATAATCTGGATTTATTTCATGAATTTTATTTATATAACCATAATCAAGAAAACATTTATTCATATGTTCCTTTTCTACATTATTTTTAATATGCTTTCGAATGTTATTATCCATTTGATTCGGATTAATACGAACAGTTGTATTTAAATATGTGTTAATATATGGAGTTGTCATTATATATATTATTATATACTAATTATTTATATATATTAAATATTATTTTGTCAATTTTTATTTATTATAACAATCTGTTTAATCGCTATAATAAATAAAAATTGACAAATTAATATTTAAAAAACTAATATTATTTATATAAAATATAATAGAATGTCAACACAATCAACACAATCAATACAATCATTTGATATACATGATTTCTCATCATTTGTAATAAATACAGTAGATACTCGATGTCATAATACTTATCCATGCACCCATGAAGTTCATATTAAATTAGTAAAAAATGGAAAAAGTAAAAAAGTTCATATGAATGGAGAATTAATTGCAAAATATTATAATTATAATAATATTAATATACCTTATCATTTTAATGAATATATTTGTAATAGGAGTTACTTAAATTAGGATATGAAGAAATTAATTAATATTTATAATTATTTCATTAGTTTCTTTAGTTGGATGAAATTTAGATAAGAATTCATCATATTCATCTAATATTTTATTTTTCTCTATAACCATACTTATACCTTCTTTAGTCTTTTTCTTACTAATAGATAATTTTTCTGGTATATGTTTCTTTATTTCTTCTTTTATCATATCATATCTATCTTCTAAATTAAGTGGGAATTTATATGTTGGATGATTTGCAGGAATCATCATAAATGTTTTCTTTTTATCACCTGTCTGTTCTCTTTCTTTTTCTATCATAGTATTCTTAAGTGTATCACATAATTCATGACGTGTTTGATTCTTATCTAATTTAACTCCTAAATCATTAGCTACTTTCTTAATTTCTCCTTTTTCTTTTGTTGTGCAAACTGCTCCTTTCAAACTTGGAATACCTGTTCCACGTTTCTTATCTAATACCTTTGCACGTTTTTCTCTAATCTTGAATAAATCACCATGCTCTTCTTTTTCATGACTCTTCTTTCTTGATACATCTTTATCTATAATACCAACATATTTATTCTCATCTCTACCATCATAATAATCCATAACTGTTTCAAAATCATATGTGTTTTCTTGTTTCTTAATTTCTTCTGCTTCTAATTCTTCTTGTAATGTATTCTTAAGATTCTTAAATTCTGGAATATTCTTTAAATAAGAATAAAGTGATATTGGTTGTGTAATTGGTTTAATATATTTTGTTCTATAATATATTGGAACATCTTCATTTTGGTCATATGGTTGAAATATATAATATTTATCAACGAAAATTAAATATCCATTTCTGTTATTCTTATCTATAATAGTATCTTTGTATGAATTTAATTCATTTTGATTTAATGGTATTAATTCATCTAATGCTTTATAAACAAAAAATTCATCAAATAAATCTATCTTTTCTTGTGGGTATGAACCTTTAACAAATGATATTATATCTGATAATAAATACATATGATTCATTAAATACATTGATTTTATTAATCTCTTACAAAAATCAATTTCGCTACGAGCAAATGATGTTGTAAATGTGTTTAAATCTAGGTTTTGTTTTTGTATTTCTTTATATATTCTTTTACTTGGGTCATAAAATTCAGAATTTAATTTCATGTTATCACATTTAAATTCACATTTTGTATAATCGCAAATAGCAGGACACATATTTCCATCTTCTGGGTCTTCATTACAGTCTTTGTTTGCTTCTATTTCTTCTTTGAATATATTTGCTTGATAGTTTAGTGGACAATCAATTGCAACTTCTTTCATAGCTCTTTCTACTTTCTTAACTAATAAATATTTCAATTCTGCCTTTCTATATAATTCCTCTTCACTACTTAATTTATTTGGAACTGTAACTACATATTTGTATACATTAACAAAGGGAAATACATTATTTTCTGTCATTAATTTGTAATGTGAACACCATCTAATACCTCTACCAATAACTTGGTCAACTCTACCAAAATTGAAATAAACATCTAAAATATGAACTTCACCAATATTTCTAAGTGAAATACCTTCATTCATAACTTTAGAACCTAATATAACTTTTATATTTTTACCTTCTCTATTTTCAAATACATTAAATGCATTTGATAAAATTCTCTTTTTCTCTTCTGGAATAACTTCACCCGCTCCTTCTTCTGTTGATTTACCTGTTACTTTTATAAATGTTGCTGGTGAAAAACTATGTGGAGGAACTGTATTAGACACTTTATGTCTTTTGTATGGTTCATAATCTGTGGATGATACACTTTGCATTATGTCTTCTTCTTTTGATTTTTCTTTTTTATCATTTTTATTATCATCAATATTATCTGCTGTTTGTGACGAATGTTCTTTAAATGTTTTACCACAATAATAACATTTAGTATCTGGTTGTAATTGATATGCTGACGAATCTTCTTCATATGCTAAATATCCATTTTGTAATAAAATTTGTTCAAATACATCAATACCTACTCTAACTAAATTAGAATATACAAAAGCAGTTTTAGGTCCTTTCTTCCCCCAATATAATCTATTTACTTTCTTTAAAGCTTTATAAAATTTGGTTGAAAATATTTTTAAATATGGCATTTTTAATATTTTACCTGTTACTGATGTTCCATCTGCTGATAAAGTAATTAAATCTGTTGTATCTTTTGAGTTTTTAAAGAATTCTTTTGCAATAAGTTGATTTAATTGTTCAGGATTTGATTTTAATTGTGATTTTAATATAGTTAAACCTTCATTACCAGCAACACCTACAATACTCTTTTTATCATTACTTAAACTTGGAAATACAAAGTTTGCAACTGCTTCTGCTTTTCTATCTAATGCATCTTCTTTTGTTTCTATTTCTTCTTCCTCAATTTCTCCTTCTTTTGTTTCTGCTTCAAAATCTTTATTTTCTTTATCTATTTCAACAACAATTTTATCATATAATTTCTTTTGAAATTCATGCATTTTACAACGTGTAACATTAGTAAATAATAAACCGGGAGGTTTTACACCTTTATCTACTCTTTTAGCAAAAACCATAGGGTCTGAACCTCTAACATGAGATATATATCCTGATGCCATTTTCTTGAAATATTCTAAACCACCTGGTTTTAACTTCATTTTATAATTCTTTTCAGATGAGAAAATCTTATCACGTTCAATTGGATAATCAATTGGTCTTAAAAAGTTAATTAAATCAACTATATGGTCAGCATTATTTTTCATTGGTGTTGCTGTTAATAAAAGAACTTTTAAATTATGTGAATTTTTAATAACTTCCATTAAGGCATCACCCCATGTATTACCTGTCAAGTTATGTGCTTCATCAACTATAATTAAAGTATTATTTAATGAATGTATTCTATCAACCGCAACATCTCTTTCAAATTCACCTTCTTCGTTTTTCTTATAAGATACTTTTGTTCCTTCTTTTTTCTCAACTATTTTTTCACCTAATACACGTTTATAAAAACTCTTATAACTCATAAATTTATAATATTGCATTGCTTGTGCAATTGCTTGTTTTTTTAATCTATCTATTTCATTAGGATCAACTAACATACTTTTGTCTATTTTTTTCATATATGTTTCACCGGTGCAGTTATATGAAATTAATTCTTCTTTCCAACTTTCTTTAAGAAGTGGACCAGGTATTAATACATATATTTTAGTATTATATTTTTGAACAAGTGGTTTAAATTTCTCAGCAATAGCAATACCAGCACACGTATTATGACATAATATATTGTTAGCAACATAGTTATGATAAGATTCTACTTCTAAATCATAAACATAATCATTTATATATATTCCTTCTATTTTTGTAACTGTTTCAAAAGTTATTTTGCCTTCTGCATCTACTACAGATATTATGGTTCCTTCAATAAGTCTATTTGACCATTGTAAATATCCACCATTTAAAATTAAAAATTGATGGACCATTGTTGCAATTATTTTTGTTGAATTACTTAAAGTGTATTTATATACAATAGTTTTAACTTTTTCTTTATATAATCTAACTACTTTACCAATTCCCATACCAATATTTTCATCAATAAATGAATCAACATATATATCTTCTGATGGTATACTCCATATGCCTTCATCTTGATCAACATATATTGTAGTTTTATATTGATTCCATATTTCTGATATTGGTAAATGATTTAATGCTCTGTTTTCTTTATAAAATTTAATATATGAATCACCATGTATACATTTACCAGTGCCTAATCCATGAAATACAACGCATCCTTTGAATGGTGTATCTGGATTAATCATATTAGAAATTAAAGTTTGATATTCATGTAAACTTGATTCTTTTGCACATATATTATCTCTATATTCTTTGATATCTTCATATGTTTTCAATTCTGGTTTTTCTGGAAATTTATTATAGTAGAATTCTCTTTTCTTATACAATTTATACTGTAAATCTGGGTCTCCTGGTTCAGGATATGAAAAATTTGTTTTCATTAAATCATCTTGTAATTCAGTCATTTTTAATAATATATAATGTATTGTGATAAATTTATATTGTAAATTTATTAAATAATATACATGTATTGTGATAAATTTATATTGTAAATTTATTAAATAATATACATGTATTTATGAGAAATAAAATATATTGTATTGTGATAAATTTATATTCTAAATTTATTATTTAAATATATATAAATAATTAAAATGTCAAGTGTCAGTTCAAAGATAGAAAAATATACATTCGAGTTTAAAAAAAAACTTAAAGAACGTATAGAAAAGATTAATTCAAAAGATCATGTTGAAAAAATAAAGCAAATAATATTTAAAAATAATCCTAATATTTCATATACTCAAAACTCTTCAGGCGTATTACTTTTTTTTCACAATTTAACAGAAATTACTTATCAAAAAATAGACACATATCTTAAAAAGATTGAATTTGAAAAAATTAAACAATTAACTACTACTAATATTTCAGATGAAGATATAATTGCTCCAAATGTTTCTGAAAATTTTACTAATAATATTAGATTAAGTTCTCTTGAAAAGAATATTATAAAAAAGAAAGATTATTATGAAAAATTAAAGGAAGAAAATAATGTTGACACTGATATTATTTATAAAAGTGACGATGATGATATGGATATATTTCTAAATAAAGACACTACACCTGAAGTTCCTATAAAAACCACTAATAAAAAACCACCAATTAAATCTAAAGTTAATAAATCTAAAAAATAAATAAAGATTTTTGATTTTTTTGATTTTTTGCCCTTTATTTTTATATTATATATTTTTTTGTAAAAAAATATATAATATAAAAATTGACATTGCATCTTTTTAAAGATAAATATAGTATAATTTAATATAATCAACTATGGAGACTATATTAAATGATAAAGCTAAGTCTTATGAACGTATCACTCTTGATACGTTATTGTCATATATTAAAACTAACCTATCTACACTCCAACCAATATCATCTGTTATTACTGTCGATAATAAAGATAATAAAGATAGTAAAATAAATAAATCTAAAGTTATCCCAATAAAATCAACTTCATTTTATGAAGAACTTGATAATTCAACTTCTAAAATTAAATTTAATTCTGATTTTATCAAATCATTATTGTCAAATATTTCAGATAATAATGAATCATTTTATGTAATTAATTATAAAAATACTATTACTATTGAAAAAAAAGATACAGAAACAAGTGATAGTAATATTTCTAAGAAAAAAGTAGATTATACTAAATTTTCCTTTTTTAAATCTATTTTATATTCTCTTTTAGATAAACCAAAAGAATCAGATTTAGAATCATTCATTAAGACTCTAGTAAAACATATTATGTATGGCGGTATTACTGAGTTTGGTTATACTAAACTTAAATGGAATAAAAAAACTTTAAAAGATAATATTAATAATAATGTAATAGATGCTGGAACAGTTCGTGTAGTATCTGATTATTTACATATTAACATTTTTATTATCAATGAGGATATGAAACAAGTAGAATATGGTGGGGCAGAGTTTGTTCCATTTAAGAAAAATGTATTTTTATACAAATACAAAGAAGATTTTTTTCCAATTTTTATTAAGGAATCAAAAGATTGTAAATTTTTTAAATTTACTTCACCACTTGTTAAATATCTTTTAACTAATACTCAAAAAATTACTCTTCTATCTCATGACCAAATGACATTCAAGGAAGAAGATTTGTCAAAATATATTAATTTAGGAACTATTATGCCAGAAATTCCAGTTAATGTAAAACCGGAAGAAGTAAGTGTAATTAATAAATTTGACGAAGACTTTACAGAATATGATGTAAATAGTGATGCAAATAGTGAAGTTGTAAATGAAGATAGTGATGAAGATAGTGCGAATAGTGATGAAGATAGTGCGAATAGTGAAGATGAAGAAGTTAATACAGAGATTTTTAATAAATATATGAAGTTAAGTTTAATGGAAATTCAGAAAGAAGCTAAAAAACTTAATATAAATATAAAAGATAGTAATAATAAACTTAAGAATAAAAATATGTTATGTATGGAAATTACAAAAAATAAAAAGATTAATTAATATATATTAATGTATAATAACACTATTATTAAAGATAGAATTGATTTAAAATCAAGTAAAAAAACTTTTATTTATGAAAATGATTTGAAATTTAAAAATTCACGTAACATAGATATATTATCAGATAATAATGAATTTGATAGGGAAGATTTAAAAGATAGATTACATTTAGATTATGATACTATAGATTATAGATTAAAAGAATTAGTTAAGAATAATAATACTTCATTAGATTTATCTAATATTGGATTAGTTAATAGTAGTTTAAATAATTTACCAATAAATTATTCACAAATTAAATATTTATTTCTTAATGAAAATAAATTAGAAGGAATATTAGATTTAACTAAATTTAATAATTTAGAAGTAGTTGATATTGAATTTAATTCAATAACAGAATTAATATTACCATCAAGTATAAAAGAATTTGTAGTTAGTAATAATAAATTAAATAATTTACCGATGAATATTAATCCAATTAGAATTAAAGCAAATAATAATAATATTAGTATATTACCACAAAAATATACTAATTTGGAATTAGCAGAATTAAGTTATAATAAAATTACTAAAGTTAATAACTTTGATAATCTAAGAAGATTAATTATAGATGCAAATCCATTGGATAATATAAGTAATCTATCTAAATTGAATTATTTAGATATATCAGATACAGATAAAGTTAAACTAGAAAAATTACCAAGTATTACACATTTAGTATTAAATTCATGTAAACATGAAATTCTACCATATTTTGAAACATTAGAAATTATAGAAATAATTAATACACCTATATCTAGATTACAATATTTCCCTAAGTTTACTATGGTTTTATGCTCACATAACTTAACTAAAAATATTTCATCAAAATATGTTGATGTTGGCAAAGCTATAATTAAATTGAAACATAATAATTTAATATGTATTAGCAAAGAAGAGTGTTAATTATTATTTCCCCTATTAATAATTCTATTTATTGCTCTTTTTGCTGCAGGGTCGACATCATTAAGATTAAAAGAACCAGAAGATTTTATACTTGCCGAACGCGTAGGTCCTCTTGAAAAAAAATCAGGTAGACCCATTTCAGCTAAAGCGTAAAGACGTAGTCTGTCTTCATCACTTAAATTACCAGGAATAATCTCTGATAAATCAGTAAGACCTTTTGCTATGTCAGATGCTTTATTATAATCAACATTTCTAGTTGGTGAGGTGCTACTATATTGTTCAGGGATAGGAATTTTCATTTTTATACAAATTAAATTCAATAAATAATTTAATAAATCATTTTTATTTAAATTGTGCAATTCAGAATTTTTTCCAAATATATCTTCTAATATAAAAAAACTTTCTGTAAATATACATTTATCTTTTATTCTATTTCCTAAGCTGCCAAATGCAATTTGTTGATTTCTCGTAAAAACAGTCTTATGTCCTGTATCACATTTAGTATGTTTTGCAATATATAATATTAAAAGTGCCAAAAACATATTTAGATTACCATAAATTTCTTTTTCTACAGGTCCTTTTTGTGGTGGTAATTCAGACCATAACTCTGAATTATATGTTTTAAATTTATCAAAATAAAAACATTTCATTTTATAATCTGTTACTCTATCTCTTAACGTTTCTAATAAAATTGTTGATAATTTATATCTAATGATATAATTAGGAGGGTTTAATTGACCCAAAGGGTCAAAACCAGACTCAGTATAATTAGTTAATATTGGAACTTTAATATGTTTTAATTTTTCAGATTGTTTTCTTATTATTATATCTATTAATGACTGTATTTGTGAATTTAAAGTTAGTTTATCATAAGAAGACCACCATAATTTAGTACAACGCAAACCACCAAGTTGTTCATAATAAAATTGTATTTTTTGTTTATATATATCTAAATTTTCTCTTCCATTATGTTCAGCATTTTCTAATTTTTTTTGATATTTATGTAATTTATGTAAAATTAAATTTATATCTATTTCATCTGACATTTATATATATTATTTTATGATTTTATTATTTTGAAATTATTATTTATTATTTATTATTAATGTAAAAAAATATTTATTATAACATAGCTCTTCTTCTTTCTTCTTTTTTTCTTTGTATAAGGGATAATATAAAATCTCTAAGAGGATCACGACTTACTTGTTGCATTTGTATTCTTTCTATATCACTCATACCTTGTCCATATCTATGGCGAAGATTTGAATCTATATTTTTAAGTGCACTTATATTTAATCTAGCTTCATCATATGACAACCCCCTATGTGAATTTAGAAATTTTTCATCATTATATAAAGCCTCTAAATCTTCTAATGATAATGATGATAAGAAGGGTAAAACTGTCAATCTTTTTTGTGAGAATGATTGTTGTTCTTGTTGTTCTTGTTGTTGGTGGTGTGATATTGATGATGGTGGTCTAACAAATACTGTATTTTTTCTATTTGTCCCTGGATTGTTTTCAAGTGGAAACCATGCTGGATAAACTGAAGGAAGTTGTCGTGTCTTTAATTCTTGTGTCTTTACTTGTTGAATGGCTTGTGGATAATCTTTTACATCTCTATTAATTAATTCAGCAAAATAATCACAAATTTTTTGTAATAGTTGTTCATTTTTTAAATATATATTAATAATTGGATCAGATACACGACGATCTAAACTATTTTGTAATAGATTAAACCATTTATGAATGATACATTCTTTATTAGAACTTAAAAAACCTTGTAGCATTGACGTTTTTATATGTTTTAATTCATTACTTGTTACCTGCGATTCTAATAATTTTTTTGGAGATGTTATACATTCATTGGAATTTGAAGCAATATATAAAAGAACAACTGCTATAAATGCTGGTAAATCATAAATTATATCATTACCCATTGGTGTTTGACCTAATTCAATTAGTTCATGATGGTTACTTTCAACAGTAGTTTCATCTGAAGTTAAATTTATTTTATATTCTTCAGATATACCTATATTAGCAGGATGTTCTCTAATTTGTCTTAATTCTTTAGGTATACTAGGTCCTACATTTTGTTTATCTGTTGGTTTTGGTTTAGATTTTGTTTTTGGTTTTTCTTTAAGTTTAACTTTTTTAATTGCTTCTATTTTAAAATGATATTTATTGAATTTTTCAAAATAATTACACTTTTTTGTATAATCTGAAATTAATAATAATGAATTTAATAAAATTATAGCCCAATGATATTTACGTTTTTTTTCTGAGTTAACTGATAATGTTAAACTTTTTTTTGCAATATATATATTCATTAATTGAATTTTTATATCTAAATCTTCTTTATCACTTTTTGACCACCCAAATAATCTAGAACAACCACCGCCTAGCTGTTCATAATAAAATTGTATTTTTTGTCTATATATATCTACATTTTCTCTTCCATTACGTTCGGCATTTTCTAATTTTTTTTGATATTTATGTAATTTATGTAAAATCAAATTTATATTTATTTCATCTGACATTTATATATTACTTCTTCATAATAATATTTTGTGATGTAAAAAATGCTGGTATTATAAATAATTTATGGATTAAACTTTTGTTTATAAGTTTTTTCTAATTATTGAGTTGACAATATAGTGTTTATTTCTTGGTCAATATCTTTATAATTATCTTGATTGAGTGGAGGGTGACTCGTCAATAAGCTAGATAATTTTTGCCATAATCTGCATATTGTGCTATAATTTTTTATTTTTAATATATTTTCACATACTCTATATTGTATTGATTCGGGGTGTGCCTTATCTCTAAAATGAGTTATAGTATTATAATAAGCTAATTTATCTTTATTAGACCACCCAAATACTCTAGAACAACCACCGCCAAGTTGTTCATAATAAAATTGTATTTTTTGTCTATATATATCTAAATCCCCCCCCTGTTCTAATTTTGTTTGATATTTATTTAATTTATGTAAAATCAAATTTACATCTAAATTTTCACCCATTTATATATTACTTCTTCATAATAATATTTTGTGATGTAAAAAATGCTGCTATTATGAATGCAAATGCCAATAATTCTCTCTTATAATTAACTATAGATTTTGTAACAAAAAAGTTAAATATCCACAAGTTAATAAAATTAAATACTATCATTATTACTAAAATCTGTATAGGATTTAGTGATAATTCTTCTTTTGCTGCGTGATTACCAGGTAATAAGAAACAATATTCTATTACTACTAATGGTAAAGCAGTTGTTAATGCTTTCTTTAATGACCAATTATCGTATGATAAATGGAAATATGCTGCTAAAACAAAAAATATACTTCCTAAATATATTAAAAAATATGGCTTAAGATTTGTCATTTATAAATTATATAAAGTTTAAAAATATATTAATAAATATTAATATTTCATGTATCGTAGACAAAGAGAACAAGAAAAAAATAAAAGTAACTTACCAGATTCTACTAATGTTAGTTTAGTTAGTGAAGCTGAGGCTAATATGGGCGGAGCTCCTGAAAGAGTAATGAGTGTAAATGCTATTCCAGATATTACTATGTTATCAACTTTAGTTATTGATTTTGTTGAATATTACAATTTACCATCTACACAAAAATTAAAAAATACTAATCACGGAGCGTATTTAAATACTTTATATGATAAATTTGAGAAACTTCCAACATCAATGATTAAACTATTATCTGATGATGAACATCAAGTAGAGAATTTAGAAAAAATTATTAATATGTTAGAAACATTATCTAGTGTTAAACGTGGAGAAGTAAGTTTAGATAAAGCTCATGATGATTTTACTGAAAAACAAAATGAAGCTTATTTCTATCCGGCATTTGGTGGTAAAGATAAACTTATGCAGGATATTAAAGATAAAGGAGGTGATGTAGATAATGTTAATTAATTTATATTTTAAAAATAACTTAAATTTTATTTTTAATAGAAAAATTATAATCAATATGTGTTCTGAATTAAGAATGGATGATAAGTTATTATTAGATATGTCAGAAGTGGAAGTAGATACTGAATATAATAATCTAAAATACTAAAGTTTTTTCAAAATCAAGTGACTTATCAATATTTATTTTATTTGATGAAAATGATATATCATTAATTTTTTTCTTATTTTCTTTAAAATCACTAGATTCCATAAAAAATAATTTTGTCCAATAATCTGCTGATTGAATTTGTTCTTCTCTTTTTTCTTGATATGTATCACCATAATAGTTTTGTGAATTAATGAAAGTAATAATATCACCAATTGCTTTAAACTGAGTATTTAATATTTCAGTATTCATAACAATCATTCTACTTAAAAAATGTTTAGATAATTCATATTCTGGAAATATATCAACAATATTTAAATTCTTATTTTTATAAATTTGTGTATGCATATCATTCATTATTTTTAATATATTCTTAAGTTTAGCATCACTATCAGAATATTTAAATCCTATACATACTGCATATTTTTCAGAGTTAGATGGTCTTGAAGTTAATGGTTTAACCATAAATACTTTATCATATAATGCATTTAAAATACTAATAAATTTAAAAGAAGTTGTTGTAAATGTTTCAAAAAACTTAACAACGAAAGCCCCACCTTTCTTTTGCATATTTAATGCAAAAACTATTTGTGAAAATAATAACTTAAAATATTCTTGTTCTTGAATATTTTCATTAACCCATTCAAATCCTCCATCTGCTGTAATTAAATCTACTTTGTCTTTTACTGTTGAATTTGCACCACCATAAAAGTTTTGTAAAGTTTCAGGATTCATTAAATCACCATTATCACGTGAACCACCACTTTGCGCTTTATTCACCGTTTCATGTTGAAAAAATCTACGTGGTTTTTCATTTGCATAATAATCTATAAAATTTTTCTCTAATTCAGGCACATGACCTTTTGTGTCTTCTGGATGTAAAGTAATTGCATAGAATTTATCATTTTTAGTTAACCCTTTTTTGCAAAACATGTCTCTGAAAAATATAGTTGCTTGAATGAAAGAACCTGGACCTTCTGCTAAATGAGCAGATGCAAAATTTTCTTTATTAGTATCTATTAAATCAAACATAAAAAATATTTCCCATAATTTATAAAATCCTCTTGATAAAATATCAGGTGTTTTTCCTTTACCTAAATCAAAATATGTTTTAGATATATCACCAATACTTTTATTATATCCATCTATATATCTCTCAAACGGGTTTATAACTAAATATACTTTTTTCTTATTTTCAAATTGTTTTAAAATTTCCGTATCTTTCTTAATAGCATGAATAAAATGTTGAAATCCTAGAGAACATCTGGGATAATCAATATTTGTATTTAATATAATTTCATCTTTTGAATCAAAAATAGTTTTTTTATCTTCTTTACCATTAGAATCACTAGTTACATTTATACAAAATGGGATATATTTAGGAAGTGATATTGCTTTAGGGTCAACACCGCCTTTCATATTTCTTTTAGATGCCATTAATAATAATTAATTAGATTTTAACTTTTAAATGCTGTTAATAAATTGTTTATAAAAAATGATTTTTAAACTTAATATTAAAGAAATATATATCATTATAATATATATTATATGTCTACCCAGAATAAATCATATATTAAGGACTTAATTGGGAACGATGATTACAAAAAAATATCAGATCTATATGTGTCAGTTAAGAAACATAATGAATTTGAAATTATATTTGTAAATCCCGAAAATAAGTATATTGGGCAAGAAAAATACATACAGCTCTTAAAATACATTAAACATAAAAGTGCAATATTAAAGACCACGTCAAAAACTATTGATTCATTAGATATTAATTATTCACCTAATCCAGAAGTAACATATCGTGTTACACTTATTGGTTCAGAGATTATTAATAAATATATTCAAAAGTTAGACTTATGGAAATCACATGTAATATTTAAGAGTTTAGTAAAAATTGCTCAAAATAAAAAATCATCAGATATTGTTTTAATGAAAAAATTAAAAGATAAAGAAAATATCATAGACGTTACTGAATTAAATGAACGTGTTAAATTATCATCCGAATTATCTTTTGATAAAGAAGATTTTGATATAGTTGATAAGATTACTTATGAAGATATGGATAAAGTAGTATTCCGTTTAAAACAACGTACAACTTTACAAATTATTAGTACTCCAAAAGAATTTGTTCAGATAGATTTGACTTTAACTAAAACATCACGTAAATATTCTAGCTTAAATTCAACAGTTCCTGCTTTTGAATTAGAATTAGAATATGGATTATTAGAAGATAAAGCTAAACCGAGTGAAGAAGCTTTTGATAAAATGTTAAATGAATCACTTATTTTACATAAGATTATACAACAAAGTAATTTTGTTATTACTACATCAAAAACACAAGAAGTATTGAAATATTATAAAAATATTGCTAATGTTAGTGAAACAAGCACATTTTTAGATGCAAGACAATCAGTATCACTTGAAATTCAATATTCAACAGATATTTTACCAAACAAATATGCAGTTACTGATAAAGCAGATGGTGAAAGATACTTTCTAGTTATTATGAATAAACATGTTTATTTCATATCTACTAACTTAGTAGTAAAAGACGGAGGTTTAGATTTAAAATCAAGTGAATATGATGGAACTATTTTAGACGGTGAATATATTTTTATTGCCAAATTAAACAGACATCTATTTATGGTATTCGATGTATTATTCATCGGTTCTAAAGATATTCGTAATACTTCATCATTTATGAAACGTATTAAGATGGGTGAAGAATTATGTAATAAAATTTTTGTTTTAAAAGGACAAAAAGGATTTACACAAAATATATATAAATCAAAAGATAAGTTTGATTTGGCTGATTTACAAGCTTTTCATCATAAAGAATTTGTTAGACTTATGAAAATTCTTAATGAAGATATGCAATTTGAAAAATCTATACCACTTATTAGAACTAAATATTTTGCTGATGCAACTGGTGCAGAACCATGGGAAATCTTTACATATGCATCTGATATGTGGAAATCATATACTGAAGATGCTGAAGTAAATTGTCCGTATTTACTTGATGGTTTAATCTTTCAACCACTTGAACAACCATATGTTACATCACAACGTGAATCAAAACTATTTGAATACAAATGGAAACCACCAACAAAGAACTCCATTGATTTTTACATTCAATTTGAAAAAGATAAAGCAACTGGTAAAGTCTTAACAGTTTATGATAATTCAAATGATGAATATGTAAGAAATAAACCATACAGAATTTGTAAGTTATATACTGGTAAATTTAATATGGGTAAAGAAGCTCCTGAATTATTCTTAGAAGATAAAGGAATGTATTGGGCATATTTATTTTTAGAAGATGGAGAGGCTCGTGATATAGAAGGTAATATTATAGTAGATAATACAGTTGTTGAATTTTACTATGATAATTCTGAAGGCGAAGATGTATATGTTCCTGAACGCTTTAGATGGCGTCCACTTAGAACACGTCATGATAAAACAGAAAGTGTTCTAAGATATGGAAGAAAATATGGTAATAACTCTGATATTGCCATTAAGATTTGGCGTTCAATTCAAATACCAATGTTAATGACAGATTTTGTTGATTTAGCACGTGGTAATAATCCAGACCGTAATCAATTCTTCTATGATAAGAAGATAGAAAGTTTAAGACAAAAGATTGGTCATGACTTAATTGTTAGTGCATCTAAACAAAATGTATATTTCCAGAAAATTTCAAATTTAGCAAAACCACTTAGAACTTTCCATAGATGGATTACCTCAAATCTTATCTATACTTATTGTAATTCACAATATCAAGGTGATAGACAATTAACTATATTTGATTTAGGTTGTGGTAGAGGTGCAGAAAATATGAAGTTCTACTATGTTGCAGCATCATTATATGTTGGTGTTGATATTGCTAAGGAAGGTTTATATTCAGCGGTTGATGGTGCAATTTCTCGTTATAATCAACAGAGAAAGAAGAAACCTAATTTCCCAAAGATGCATTTCATACATGCTGACTGTGGAACTAAATTACACTACGATGATCAAAATAGATCATTAGGTGGAATGACACAAGACAATAAGAATTTAATGGATAAATTCTTTAATATTAAGTCTCCAACTAAATTTGATGTAATTAACTGTCAATTCGTTATTCACTATTTACTTGCTAATCAAACAACATGGGATAACTTGAAATATAATGTTAATTTAGTATTAAGAGAAGGTGGATATTTCATCATGACTCATTTTGATGCGGAACAAGTATTAAAATATTTAGGTGATAAGAATAGTGCTATTGGATATTATACTGATGATAAAGGTAAGAAGGAAAAATTATTCGAAATAGTTAAAAAGTTTGGTAATATAGATAGATCTAAACCACTTGGTCCAGGTCACGCAATTGATTTGTTTGCTGCATGGATGTTCGAAGATGGTTCGTATCAAACTGAGTATTTAGTTGATTACAAATTCTTAGAACAAGATTTATTAAAAGATTGTGATTTAGAATTAGTTGAAACAGACTTATTTGAGAATCAATTTAAGATGAATAAAGAGTTTTTTGGTAATAAATATTATGCAGCAATGCATAATCCAGATACAAGAAAGTTCTTGGAAAATGTTGCTGAATATTATCAAGAAAATGAAATTAATAAAGTTTGTTATGAATATACCTTCTTACAAAGATATTGTATCTTTAGAAAGAAAGATAAAGCCAAACCAACTAATATGAAGAGACAAGAAACTCAAGAAACACAAGAAACTAAACAAAATGAACAAACTGGAGGTGTTGTAGAATACAAGTTATTGTCTAAAACTAAATATAATGATTCATATTCATTCATGAATTCTATACATTATATTTTACAATCACATCAAATCATTCCAAAGACTTTGAAAGTTAAAGAATTCTTTAAAGAGCATGGATTAAAGATGATTAAAGACCAAGATTTGAAGAAAACTGATATGAATAACATTTGTAAATCTATTAAAATTGCACATGAATTTAGTGTTAATAGTGAATTGAGCGATATGCCAAACGCTAATACCCAAAATGTAGTTGATGGATTATATATCAAACAATTACAGGATATGAAATTATCAGACTTAGTTAAACCAAGTGATAAAGGAAAGAATAAGATTATGATTCTAACTAAAGAAGAAGGAGTGTTCAATCCAGTTTATATTAAATATGAAGGAATGAAACAAGGTATGTTTAAAGCAGATAATACTATTATTAGTAAGATGTTTTAAGTTTGTTTATTTGACTAAATATTATCTATAAAAAATTGATTTTGATATTACTTAAATAATTAATAGTAATAATAATACTATT
>JACCDO010839126.1_pt1 | contig 55123 bp, 50 predicted proteins | sample 7446101 | NCBI WGS metagenome assembly JACCDO01 (sample SAMN15323440, study PRJNA562643) | freshwater metagenome | isolation source: river surface water | place: USA:Blue River Watershed | collected 2017-08-16 | reverse complement strand
TTTCTTTATTAGATTGATCAGAATCAAAATTAAATAAATATTCACCATGTTCAGGATCTATATTTTCTTCATGTTGTTTTCTTTTTTTTTCATTAGCCCCTCCTTTTAATTTTAAGTATTTAGTTTTATATTTTAAATATTTAAAATAATAATTAATATTCATTATTATTTTAATAAAGAAAAAAATTAAACAACTAAATTATGAAATTGTTTCATTTCTTCAATTCGTTTATTAATTTCAACCATAAATTCTTTACGTATATCACTATAATCATTTGTATTTATTGGACAAAAATGTGATAAAAAATATTCAGTACTATCTAATTGTCTAGCAGAAGCATCTTGATATTCTTGGCCAAAATAATCTTCTGAATTAATATAATTCATAATTTTATTTTTATATTTATGTTGTTCACCGGCAATTTTAACATTAATAAAATTAACGACAGTTTTAAAATTTCTAGGAATTTCAATATCTGACAAAAAATCTATTATAAAATTTTGGTTTTTTTCAATCAATGCAATTGACTTTTGAAGTTTTTTACTAATTGAATCATACATTTTCTTATCAAAATTTGTACATATTAAATATTTTTGTGATTCTGTTGGTCGTGAATAATATGGTTTGTAAATATATGCATTATCAAATAATGTTCTTAATAAAAATAATAATTTATTAGTTGGTAGAGTAAATAAATCATCTAATTCAACAATTAAAGATCCTGTATTTTTTAAATTAGATAACGAATCATTAATATTTAATAGTATATTTTTGAACGAGAATGATTCATTATCTAAAAGAGATCGATTATTGTTATTTAATGTAATAATTGATATATCATAATCTTTTTTAGCTATTTCAAATGTTGATTTTACGACTTTTTTTGTAAAAACACTAATAGCAGATTCAATAAAATTAGATTTATTAGAATTAATATGTATTTTATTAGTTTTTTTAAATAAATCTGATAACATTAATATTTCCCATATTTGTAAAAATATAGGATCATCAATGTCAGATTTTTTTAATTCAGAATATAATACTACTTTATCAATTAATTCATTTTTTTTTTCTTGATCAGTCAAATACATTTCAAAACCATTAATAACCCAATAAAAATTTTTATTTCCTTGATTTTTAATGGCATTTTGAAATAATTCATATGATTGATGAATATAATAGTGAAATCCTAAACTAAATTGGGGTTGTGGCGGAAATCCCGCAACAGCAACATCAAATTTAGAATTTTTTACTATATCACCATTTACAGTTGGCAATGTATATAAATTTAAATATTTGTAGTTTGACTCCATATATATATAATTATATTATAATTTTAAATTATTTAATGTTATTTCTTTATAAATCAAATTTTTTAATTACTTCCAATATTGTCATATGTAAACATACCTTCATATACTAAGTTACTTTCACTGTCATATAACATTCCGCTACCATGTTTTTCACCACTATGAAATTCACCACAATATTGAATAGCTCCATTTTCTTCATGAAATAATACTCCATTACCATTATATTTTGTGTTTTTAAAATTACCTTGATATTTAGTTTTACCATTTTGATAATATTCTGTACCATAACCATGATAAGATTTAAATGTACCAATAGATACACTATTTACACTACTATTAAATTCACCCTCATAAATCTTAATTTTATCTCCACTTGGTAATAATCCATATAGTATACCATTTGATAATCTACCGTTTTGTAATGAACCTTCAAAACAAAGATCTGTAAACTTTTCGTTATTATTTTTTTTGCATTTATTATTTATACTTCCATTAGTAAATGTTTTATAAATATCTTCATGTAAACATATTTTATTAACATCTAATTTATTAAATTTACCTGAAAATAGCAAATCATATAAATTAGTTCCTTTTACAGAATAAACATTACCATCTATAAATTTATTTAGTTCAAATGTTCCTTTTAATTCGATACATGACTTGTCTTGTAAATGTTTTACAAATTTACCATTACCGTCCATTGTAATACCATCAGAAGTAAACTTAACATCACCTTCATAATAATTAGATTCAGGATAAAATACTTTTAATTTTGTAATATTTTCGACGTTAACTAAATGTGATTGAATTAATTCGATATTTGCAATTGTCATATCTTTTTGTATTTTTTTATATAAATCACGAATAGTATTTTCGTTATCTTCGGAGTTAATATAGGTTAATTCAAAATTAGCAGAATCAATATTAAAATCTAATTTTTTTTCAGGAATACCATTTTTATAATATCCAATTTGAATAATTTTGTCATTCTTTAGTTTTAATCCTAATCCATTGTATTCACCATTTTCCATTAATCCAAAATAAATTTTATTCCCATTAACGTCATAATCATAACCAACTATAGTTCCGGTAATTTTATCGTTAATCCAATCTCCTGAATATTTAATAATACCATTATTTGAATATAATTTACCGTAGCCATTACGTTTATTGGATTTAAATTGACCATTATAAATATCATCATTTATATAAATTTCAATCCCTTCACCTGATTTTTGATTATTTACAAAATTACCTTGATATTGTTTACTTGTTAAATTTGAATAATATGTTATTTTACCATTACCATGCAAATTATCATTTTCATCTACTTCACCAGAATACGAATATTTTCCTAATGGATCTGATGTATCAAATGACCATATTTTTGCATATACTGTATTATCATCTTTAGTAACTTTCATTACATATTTTTTTTCTAATGTTAAAGATGCTAAAGCATTAATATTAATTGGTTCTAGAGTTTGCATTATATAATATATATATTTTAACAATATGACATTAGTATTATTAAGTTCAATTTTTTTTTATTGATATATATTATATTATGAATATGATTATTATTATATTATTTATTATATATATTTTTTTAAAATATACGTCTAAATCATTATCTTGGAAGCCAAAATATTATTTTAAAGAAGCTGAATATTTTTATAATAATAGACATATTTTTAAAAAAGAATTAGAAAAGATATTAAATGAAGACTGGTCTATTTGGTCTTATGATTATACTAAAACACCTATATTTACTTTAATGTCACATAATGATATAAAAAGTAAATTAGACAATACAAATTCAAAAATTGGTTCTACAAATAAACCGAGTTGGAGACTATATGGATTAATATTAAATAAACAACTATTAGATACATCAATAAAATGTCCAGAGACAGTTAAAATACTGAATAAATATTCCAATAAAATATTAAATGCTGGATTTTCATTAATGGAACCTGGATTACATATAGGTAAACATCAAGATTTTAATAATACATTTTTAAGATTACATATACCTATATTAATACCAAAAAATAATAATATTAAAAATAAAATTTTTATATCTAAAAAAGAAGCATTAAATGAAAAATTAGCAGTAATACAGGTTGAAAATGATTATAGAATTTGGAAAGATGATGATTATTTTATATTTGATGATACATATATGCACGACGCATGGAACAATACTGATGAATTAAGAATTGTTTTATTAATTGATTTATTAAAATAATTTTTTATATAAACATATTATATATATGACATCAAATATAAATCAATATTTAATGCCCGGATTTAATGGATTATTATTAAATGGAGCATTAGAATTAATATCAAAAAATAGTAATATTATATATAACTTAGATGATGATATGACAATAGAAAATAAATCAAAAATAATTACAAATATAATATTAAATACTTTATCAGCCCAACAAATTACTGAATTAAATAAAGTACTCACTGATATAAACGAAAGAGGTAATCTTTCACAAGAAACTAAAAATAAAATTACAAAATATATGGAGGACACAAACATAAACTTTATGAATAAAAAAAGTAAAATAATTTCGCTTGATGAAATAACAAACACAAGTAAATCATTATCAGTAAATAATAGAAAATTACTTAAAAAGATTATTAGTGAAATATTAGAAGAACATAAAAAAGAAAATCCATAAATTAATTAAATAATATTTTCTTTATTTAATTATATATTATAAATAGTAATGTCTGAAGAGAAAAAAAATAAGTACATTTTAAAATCTATGATTAATATTTCCGACTTTGTAGTTGGAAATACTGATCAAATTAATCAAGAATATTTAGAAAAATTAAATTTATATGGTGGTAAAATACCATCTCAAGATCTAATTTTAAATTCATATGCTTCAGTTTTAGATCATCCAATAAAAAATAAAATATTAAATAATTTATTACATTTATTGGTATCATGTTTTGATCATATGGACAATGTAAGTGATGAATTAATTGATTTATTTGCAGGTATTTATGTTGATACTGCTATGGCTTTATTTTTAACTGGTTGTGATCAAGGTAAAGTTGATTCAAATACATTAAAATTATTTATGGAAATGGTTAATACAAAATTTGCATTAAAATTAAATAAAAATTATGATTTCCCATTATCAAAAAAGGTAATTAAAACCGATCCAGTTGTTGCTACAATTAAATTATTAAATAGAAATAACAATAAAAATAAAAAATACCTTTCTGTACTTGGTAATTTAATATCAAAAACTGAAAATAATGAATTAAATTTACAATTAGGTGGACTTTATGAAAATGCTAAAGTATTATCATCTATTCCTGTTGTTGCTAAATTTAATGATATTTTATTAGATATTTATAGTAATCAACAGTTAGGTGGTAGTTCTCAACAAAAAAAACAAGGAACATCACAACCAGTACAAGGTAATATTAATACATCAAATAGTTCTTCCTTATCACAACCACAAAAACCAGTACAAGAAAAATCACAACCAGTACAAGGTAATATTAATACATCAAATAGTTCTTCCTCAACAAAACCATTACAAAACACTCAAACACAAGTAGTACAAAATACATCATCTAGTTCTTCAAGATCTGTATCACCAAATATATCAAAATCACAAGAAAGTAAAATATCGGCAGAAGAAAATAAAGAAATTAATGAAAAAATATATAAAGTTATTGGTAATATTGATTATAATAAAAGTATTTCAATATTGAATAAATACATTAAACATTCATATAAATATGAATAAAATAATTATAAATAAATTATTTATCATATAATATATTTTAAAATCTAAATATATTATATAAATGACATCAAATATAAATTATTATCTAATGTCCACATATAATGGATTACTATTAGATGGAGCAATAAGTATGATTAATAAAAATAATGATTATTTATCAGATGATAAATTAAATTATGACGTAATGGTTTTAGGTAATTTAATTAGTAAAAATATATCACTAGCAAAACTAGCTGAATTATCAGATCCCGCAAATGGAATATTAGAAAGTAAATATAAATCATTTAAATTTATCACATCAACATTACATGAAATAAATTCAACTTTAGTATTACAAAAAAAAACGGATTTAGCTTTAAGTTCACCAAATCAAATACCATTAGATATATTTAATAAACTTATAAAAATGTTAACTATTTATGTTCAAGAATATGAACAATAAATATTAATTAACTTTTTGAAAAACATAATAATTATTTAATCTTGATAATTCATAACTATTTTTATTAACTTCATCATCAAAGTCATAGAATTTTTTGACTTTCATGAAATAGTTTTTGGTTTTTTCATTAGCTTCATATGGAGCAACTTCATCAAAGAAACGTTTAAACATATTAAATTGGTTTTCAAAACTATCCATATCTGTTAAAACTAAATTGCATTTAGTTTCTAATGTGTCAATTAAAAAATCAGGATCAACTAAATATTCAGTTTGATATGTACCTTCTAACATATAAGATGCATTATGGAAATCAAGTGCTAAACCAGTTTTTTGTATATCATTACTGTCATATAATTTTTTGAAATCAAATAAAATTTTCTTTTTACCATTGTCAGTATAATATTCAGTATAATGTCCATCAACAAATTTACTATTTAATTTAGCACCATCAATAGTAGTAATAATAACATAACCATCTTTATTAAGATATTTATTAATATTTGCACAAAAGTTATCGAGGGTTTGATCATTTTTAAACAGATAATGTAACATAAATTGACAACTAAAAATATCAAAAGTATTATGTTTAGTATCTTTTTCATTTTCACCAAAAACTTGTTTAATGGTTTGTTTGTTTATGTCAGACATATTATTAATTCCCCTATCTTGGTTTGACATATCTAGTGATAATCCACCATCCGCAATTAAAAATGTAGATTTAGGGAAATTAGGCATTTTACGCTTAAATGCTTGATAACGTGATAATACACCATCAGTAGCTGAAAATAAGTTATTAGAATCAGGATCAAAACCAGTTAAGGTATTAACTCTACTGTGATAATATTTAAGTAAATCACCACCTCTACCAATACCATAATCTAAAACATCCATACCTTTACGTTGACCATTAGGTAAACTTTTTTTAGCACATATAACATAAATAAGATTTGATTTAAGAAAGTTATGAAAATCTCTCATAGGATTTGCTAAATTTGTTTGGATTTGATAATATATATCAGCCTTCTTTTCTTCAGCAATAATTTCTCTAGTAACTCTACTTTTAATTACTTCCATATGACTATCAAAAGTTGTTTCATTTGCTAATTGTGTGATATCAACAAAATCAAAAGGTGTAATTATAGATCTCCATACTTTATCTGCGATAAATTCATTGTTACCATATTTTCGTTGATATTTAACAACAGACTCAGTTTTATCAAAACGTGTTCTTAATGGTACCCATCTATATGGATGTTCTAACAATGGATCATTATTATAAGCAAATTCAACGACAGTACCATCTTGAATGATATTACCTTCAATATCTCTAATTTCACCATCTTGTAAATATAAATATGCCAAATATAAATTATCTTCTTTACCAAAAAGAACAGGTTGTTCATTACCCGTTTTAGTAGATCCAACATATAAATTACAAATTCGATAAACTTTATTACCTAATTTATATTGTGTAAGTTCATCTAATGAACCAGCTTCGTTTTCTAAATTATGATCAGCAATAGAATCATCAATATCTTTAGAAGAAGAATTATCATAAACATTAACAATTTGTTTAGTGTCAGGATTTCTTTCAAATTTAATGTAAAAATCAATAGAGTTTTTATTAGATGGTTTCCATTTATAAATTTTATATTTAATTTCACGTAAGTTACGTGTATATTTTTGATTTAATGGTGTATATATTAAACCATCTAATACATATGGACAATTTAAATTTTTATCTTCAGTATATAAATTCCAAATCATTTCAGAATATGCATATAATTCAGAATTATGAACACCTAATGGAACAAAAAATGATTTACCCATAATTACATGAGGATCCTTTTTAAGTTTACTATTTATTTCAGCAAATGATGAATAAATTTGTTTTTTATAATTACTCACAATATCAGATAAATTTGCATTACCTCTGTGTTTTTCAATTGTATTTTTTACTCCGAATGCATTAATTAATACATCATTTAATTTATTTAAACGTTCTTCTAATTTAACTTCATCTCTCATATCATTTTTTTTATAACATAAAAGATCAAATGCTAAAAATAAAAATTTATTGTGTTCTTGAACATAATAGTATTCACCATCAATTATAGTATCATTATAAGCATCTAATTTACCGTAATGACTATTATCAATTTCTTTAACATCCAAATTATTTGAAATTAAAAATATACGCCCATTCATAATAATTAAAAAATAACGTTCACCATCAGCTTTATCAGTTACAGAATATTGTGTTGATAATTCAGAAGCAACATGTTGATTTTCTAAAGATTGTGATTGCATAGCGGGTAAATCTTTATTGTCATTATCAGCAGATCCATACATTAATAATTTCATTTTAGATAAAACATCATTTTTCATAGTAATAGAAACTATTTTATTGCTTTTTTGTAATATTTGATGAACTCTATATACTTCTAGTAGTAATTTATTTAATGCAGCATCACCATTAAATCCTTTTTCTGAACCTTTTCTAATTACTTCTATTTCTAATTCATAATTACTTTTACTATCATCTAAACGATTAATTGACATACTATGTTTAACATCAGTTAAATCTATTCTGATATTAAAATCAGCGGAACCATTAATTAATAAAGACAATCGGTGTTTAAATCTAAATGATATTTTATTACGTTCCGTTTCAGATAGGTTTATGAGCTTTGTAATAGTATCCTTGTCAAGATCATTTTCACTAGCTAATCTGAATCGAAGATCATAATCATTTAGGTCAACAATAGAAGTTAAACTTTTTTGCTTATTAACGATAATAATATCTTTATCTTCTTTAGTAGAATTAACAATATTATTAACAAGAATTGAAAATATACTATGATTTTTACGAATAGATAAATTACTCATAACACGATTAATTTTATCTAAACCATTAATTGTAATTCTATAATTATTTAAATTTGAACTATCATAGTTATATCCAATATCGAGTGTAGTTTCCATGATTAATGAATCTGGATAACTGTCAGCCCTTGTAATTAAATATTTAGCAAGGTCCATATATTGTGAAATACTTAAACCTTGATTTTTATTGATGCTAACCTCGAATTCTGAATTTTTTTTCATTGAACTAAGTAAATCAATAATACTAGGTATTTTGTCACTTTTATAAATATTTTGCATAGATTTAAGCAATTCTTTTTCAGTAGAAACCATACTTTATAAATTATATATATAAAATATTTAAATCATTTAATATATATAATTATTTTTTCAATATTTACTATTAAAATAATAATACTAATTTTTAATAGTAAATATTTTTCTTAAAATATATTATGATTAACAAATTTAAATATATTATAACTCATATATTATCCCACTATTTAAAAAGTATATATGTTCTAAAAAAATATATAATTAAAAATAAACTATCAAAATTAGAAACATCTAAATTATATATTAATTATAGTTATTACTTTAATAAAATTGTTTCTAAAGTTTTTAAAAATATATCAATTGACAAAAGTAATGAAATATTAATACTTTTACTCAATAATCATACACACATTAAATCAGTAATCAATAAATTTAATAAAGTTAATAAAGTTATACATCAAAATGGTGGATTTATATATAATAAATATGATAGCTTATTTACAAAAATTTTAAACATTTTTGATGTTATTATAGATTTATTAACTTTAGTTCCGAATACTATTTTTACAACATCATTAAATCATATATTGGGACCATTTCAGTTAATAGCAATGTTTTTAAATTTATCAAGAGGAGATTATATGTTAAGTTTTTTTTCATTTATATCAATGATACCAGGAATAGGTACAATAGTGGGTCCAAGTTTAAAATTAATTTCGAGATTAGTTGAATTTATACACAACAAGAATGTTAGTTATCAACAAGAAAAAGAAATTGATAATGTTTTAAATATGCGTCAAATGTATAAATTTGAAGATTTTAATCCATTAAGAAAATACACAAAATGGTCATCTTTAAATGATATTGAAAATGAAGACTTAATAATATCATAAAATTTTATAAATAATCAAAGACAATTTCGTCTTTTTCTAGATAATCTGTTATTGATAGATCAGATATATGCATTATAAAATCTAAAAATTCCTTTAAAGACAATACAATTATAATAAATATAAAAACAGCAATAATAGATAATCTAATATATTGTCTATTAACTTCAGGTGTAATTTTATCTGTTTCAGTAGGTCTAGGAACTATTAAAAAATTTGTTTGCATATTATCATTAGTTATTGAATCCATTGAAATTATAATTAGTTAATATAAAAATTATAAATTTATAAAAATTAAATAATTAAATTATAATTTAATAATCTTATTCTAGATTATTATTATATATTAATATGAGTGATTTTTTTAAATTTATAACACAAATTGGTGGTTCAAGTAATAGTACAACTTCTTCAGAAGTAATAAATCCAACTAATGTAAGTGTAACTTCTCCATCATCACCTAGTACAAATGATGATTTTTTAGGAAAATATGGTTTAATAATTGGAGGTGTTGTCATAGTATTAGTAATAGTAGTAATAGTAGTTATTATGAGTAAAAAAGAATCAAACACAACTACAACTACAACCGTAACAAATAATGATGGTAATGCAACTACTACTAATAGTTCATCTAGTTTAAATGTTAAAAACACAAGTTCAAATGTTGTAGCATATGCTAATAATAATAATTCAATGGTATTACAAGATGCATCAGTAAATGGAAATAATGTAAGTAGCTTTCAAAAAGTAAGTAATGGTGTAGTAACAACTGAACCAACTAGTCAAGATTTAGCAACATTAAATCAAATTAAACAAAGTAATTTAGCAATGGCTGAACAACAAAAACAATTAGCATTACAACAAGCTAATGCTACTAGAGCTTTATTTAATTAAATATCTATAAATTTATAATCTTTTTTTGTTTTAGAGATTCTTTTAACAAAATTAGTATTTTTATGTAATTCGAGGATATCAAATGGGACTAAATAATTATTAATATTGTCCATATTAATTTCAATTTGTATATTTTCTAGATCAACATTATATTTAAATTTAACGACATCATGTAAGTATGGAATTAAATAATTATTATTATTAACAATATAAATATATAAATCAACAAATTTATTGCCTGATTTAACAATGGTATTTGATCGTTTAATATTTTTAGATAAATTATTATTAGGAATTTTATTTTTGACTAATTTAATGGCAAGTTTTAAAATATGTTCAACATATGTATCTGTTAAAATAAGTTGTTTTTCTTTTTCTAAGTCTAAAATAAAATCATTTAAATTAATTTCTAATAAATATTTAATTGAATTAAATTGTTCATTATATTTAAGTTCATTATTGTTGTATAAAAATTGAGTAAATTCAGAAGAGTAATTATTTTTCATAGACAATGTATTTATATGTAAATGTAAAAATTGGTTAAAATAACCACAATCGCTCATATAAAGTTGTTTATCATGATAATTTAATGGTTTTGAAAAATCAAAATTATCAATATTTATTATGTCTGAATATTTTTTATAATCTGAATATATTATTATTTTTTTAACATTAAAATAATGTCCTAATTTTTTTATTAGTTTTAATATTTCATTATAATCTATATTTTCTATCATACTCATTCCTGAATATTTAAAATAATAATTAACTACTATAATTGGTCCAATCTCAATCATTAAATTAATATTACCAGATTCAGTATCCATCCATGTTAAGAAAAATTCTTTACCAAAAGTAAAAAATCGAGATTCTTCGCTTAAATTATTTGTATAAAAAAATTTGTCATATGGTCCAGATTCTAATTTATTAATTTCAAATGTAACATATTTGTCATTTATTAAAATATTAAATTTATTGTTATATTCATTATAAAAATAATCTAAGTTATCTCCCATATTATATCCAGATAATGGTATATCTAAATTTAATATTTTTGGAATATATTCTTCTTTATATTTTGTTGTGTCTATGTAATCTTTTATATATTCTACCCATTCAAACTCATATTTTGAAACTATTAATTTATTTACTTTTGGATTTGGATGATAATATTCTGTATTACTTATATTTAATAATTTAAATTTCGATGGGGGAAATAATATTTCTTGTTCTTCAGGAAAATGAGAATAGAATTCAATAGATAATCCGGAACCTTCTTTACCAGGAGGAACTTTTATTTTAACTAAAATAAACCCAAAGTAATTTTTATCTGGATCTAAAAAAGGATCTCTCGTAACAGATAAAAACCCATTATCAATCCATGTATCACCTATTTTTAATGATTTTAAAAAAGAATCATTAGATAACCATCTATAAAAATAATAAGTTTTATCCCAACTAGGTGAATTAATTAAAATAGATCTAAAATTTTGTATATGTTTTTCTAAAGAATAATTACGATAATTTTTATCTGGAAATCTTAAATATGAATTAATTGGTGTTGAACCAAAAAATGAATAATATTTAATATATTTATCGGCATAATTTTCTTTTATATAAATCTGGTGTTTAAATAAATTTATCGCATTGATATCATTTTCAGATACTTCTGAACATACACTTTCAATTGTTGAATTGTTTTTCCATTTTTTCATGTTTAATGCTAAATATATTAATTCTGTTTTTGTATAATATGGTGTTGTTGATCGTAAAATCGGTAAAAAACTTGGTCTTAAACATGAACTTATTTCACCAAGTAAAGGAGAATTATTAAAAGTTATTTTATAAAAATTATCTTCTAAAATATCGAGATTAAAATTTGACAGGAAGTTAAGTTGTTTTTCAGGATTATTTTTTGATTTAATAAGTTTAATAATATTATTATCAATTGGTCTAAAATGAAATTCTGTGATTCTATTATATAAATCATATTTGTTTACTAATAAAATATTTTCAGTATAAATATCATATAATGGAAACAAATTAACATTTAAACTAATGTTTTTTTTTAATTCTTCAGATGGTTTAACTATAACTCCTAAATTATCATATAAATCTGAAATTAGATCATCATAATTATCATATGTTTTTTTTATAGTATTATTATTAAATGATATTTGAATGTTTGCCAATAAATTGGTCATAATTAATTATAATAATATTATAAATTTGGTCAATAAATTTAATATATTTATTATAATTAATGGATCATTTACAAGAAATAGCAACTAGTAAACTAACAGTATTAGACAGTGATGAAACAGCATTGAGTTGTAACGGTTATGCTGAATTTGAAAAAGACACCGTTTTTAAAAATTCAATTAAAGTTCATAATTATTTACACGTAAACAAGGGTATACGATCTGTAGGACCAATAGTACCATTAAATGATACCATATCATTAGGTACTATGCAAAATCAATGGTTAGAAATATATGGAGCAGAAGGAAATTTTAACTCATTAAATGTAGATGTATTAAATGTAAATAAAATTAATAATTTAGAATGTAAAGAAATAATACATGAAAATATAATGTTAAACGATATAATAAAAACCCTAGACATATCAGAGAAAAAAATAACAATACTTAATTTAAGTAAATTATCAAAAACATATACTCAAGATTTACTAATAGATTTATTAGATAATGAAATAGATATAACAATAAATCTTCCAAATAGAACTAATGAATATAAAAAAATTATTATTATAAATCCAAATAAATTAAGAATTGAAATTAAAAATAAGTTTGTCATGATCAATAATATTAAGTCATATCAGATATATGAATTTTTTAATGATGGATATGAATGGTATCCAATTTATATTTATTAATTCTAAAATTATTATTATAATAATAATTTTAATAAGATTTTTATTAAATTTAATTATATCATTTAATATTAATGACTGGAGGTTTAGTCCAATTAATATCTAAAGGATTTATTGATAATTTTATAGTTGAATCACCAGAAATAACATTTTTTAAATCTGTATTTCATAGACACACTAATTTTGCTATTGAAACGTATGAAAACACTTTTAATAGTTCTAATATGTTTGGTTCAATTAGTGAATGTGTTTTAAAAGATTATGGAGATCTTATTTCTGATTTAATAATTAAAATTGATTTACCATCATTAAATGGTAATGTAGTATTTAATACAATTTGTACTAAAGACATATGTGATTGTTACTGTGCAAAATGTCATGCCAATGGCCAAAAAACTATTTATTCATGGGCCAATGCAATTGGACATGTAATTATTGATTATGTTGAATTACAAATTGGTGGTAAAGTAATAAATAGACATTATGGTGAATGGTTTGAAATTTGGACAGAATTAACACAAACTAATGAAAAAAGACCTGGATACTATGAAATGATCGGTAAAAAAGAACCTATTAATTTCTCATATTCTTCTTTTACTGGTACCATGAGTTTATATGTACCTTTGAATTTTTGGTTTTGCAGAAATATTGGTTACGCTTTACCTATTTCATCATTATATTATGAAGATGTTATTTTACGTATTAAATGGAATGATTTTAGTAAGTGTTATGTCTCTAATAATAATTCTAAAATTAAATCTATACCATTATTTTCGGCTTCTTTATTAACTGATTATGTGTTTTTAGATGTTGAAGAACGATCTAAGTTTTTATCTGATAAATTAATGTATATTTTTGATCAAGTTCAATTTATTGAAAGTTTTTTTAATAAATCTATAAAAAATCCAAAATTTGATCTAAGTTCTATACAACGACCAATTAAAGAACTTATATGGGCATTACAACGTGAAGATATTGATAATGATTGGTATAATTATGGTAACAATAAAAATAGATTAATAGTAAAAGGTGCTATTAATGATACTTTTTTATCTGCTAAAATTATATTAAATGGTGTTGAAAGATTTCGTGAAATGAAATCACAATGGTTTCGATTAGTTCAACCATATAAATTTCATACTAGAGTCCCCACTAATTATATATATAATTATTGTTTTAGCTTAAAACCAGAAGAATTACAACCTACTGGATCATGTAATTTTTCTATGTTCACAAATGTTCATTTATATTTATATGGTGTTCAAATTCCTGTAGATTATATAATTAAATTATGGGCTGTTAATCAAAATATTTTATTAATTAGTGATGGTATTAGTGGTATTGCTGAATTTTAAATAATTATTTTAATTATACATAATTATTTAGAACTATCTTAATGTTTTTTATAAAATAAAAATAAAATATAATATATATGGATAACTTTTATAAAAAGTATTTAAAATACAAACAAAAGTACATAGATCTTAAAGAAAATATTGGTGGAAGTAGAAAAAGTCATGATATTGATTTACAATTATATACTCAAGAATATAAAGTTCAAAATATTACACAACTTAAAAATTTAGAATCTCTTGATATTATTAGTCCTGTTATTGTTTTTGATTTTGGAGGTGTATTACAGTTTATAGATGAAAATTGTGATTTAGGTATTGACGCTATTTGTATATCTTATATTGATTATACTAGACGTAGAAGTCAAAATTATCATCATGCATCTAGTAGTATTCAAGAAAGACTTAATAATAAACAATTAAAATTAGGAATTATTGTTGGTACTGATAGATCAAAAGGTATAATAATTGATCAACTTGGATTAAATAGAAGTAATGTACATTTTATTGATGATGGTGATAGAAATATTAGAGAAGTTCGTGATAATGCCAATAATGTAGTATGTCATCATTTTATTTCAAAACCTGGAAATGAAAAAACGGATTTAATAAATAAAATTAATGAAATTAAAGCATTATATGGATTACCACCAATTAATAATAATCCTATAATTAGTGAAGTAGTTAGTAAAAGTTTAATTCCAATAATACAAGGTCCTGAAGAATATATACGTGAAAAAAATCATATACCTACAATTACATTATTACATGGTAATTTACGTAAAGCTTTAACTGATGACCAATATGATAATTTAGGGGATAATTTATTTACTAAATTATCTATTTTCTTACAAGAAAACAAAAATATACCAGAACATATTAAAGAAAGATATTTAATGTATTATGCTAATTATAAAAGATTTCTTGGTGAACAATTTTATGCATTTACAGGAATATATGATTCCGATAACAGTAAATTTATTTCTGATTCTATCGCTTTTTTAAATTTTATAACATTTCAAGATGAAGGAAGATTTAGAAAAGTAGATAAACAACTTTTATTTAATCCTAATAATTAATTAAAAAATATTTTTTAATTAAATATTTATATAACTTTATTAATCAAGTTCTAATTTAATTACATCTAAATTATTTACTATATTTATTCTATCTGCTAATAATTTTATTCTTCTGTCTATTTCTGTAACAAAATTTTCATTATTTGTTATTCCATTTAGTAAATTTTCTAATGCAGCTACATAAGTTAATAAGCTACCATCACGTTGTATATATATTGGTAATTCATCAATTTTCTGTTTAAATGATCTGTTTACACCTCCTTTATTTAATTCTGATTTTATTTCAGATGACTCTAAATATTTAATGTATAATTTTAAATTTAATATATCATTTTCAATTATTGTTTTTGTACATTTTACATTAATTTGACGTGTATAAATATGATATAAACTTAATTTTAATAAATTATTTATCGTTTCATTTTCTTCTATTGTTTTAATATATTCTATTGAAGATGTATCATCAAAATTTCCTTTACCATTAATCTCAAAATCTGTCATTAATCTACTACAATTTGGACTTAATAAGTAAGAAAAAATTACCAATAATTTTGCATATAATTTAACTTGATTTTCAGATGACAATGATTCTATAAATAATTTTTTATCAATATCATTTAAATCATACCAATAATATTTAGTAAATAAACTAATTTTATCTGGTACTAATGACAACAAATTATTTGTATCATTATTATTAATAACGCGACTAATATCTTGAACCATTTTAGCATATATACTATATTTTTTATCTTTATATGATTCATAATCGTTACCAATGGCTGAAAAATCATTACCATTATAATTAACTCTATCTTTTAAGATATTTTTATAGTTTACTTTAATGGCAGTATGATCAGTATCAATATCTTTAGATTGATATAAATCTATAAAATATTTATATACTGTATTTTGAGTTATATCTATGTTGTTATTAAATATATTATATAGTTGTTTTATTATAGATTTATCATCATGATAAGTAATATTACCATGACCATCATCATCAACAATTACATCACCATTAACATTTATATTATATACTAATGGTGCTATATATTTATTAATCCATGACACTGTTAATAGATATTTTTCATTAACATCTTGATAAAATTCTTTTGGAAAAATATAGCTATTAAAATATACAATTGATGAACTAAATTGATATTTTGTACCGGTGGAATATAAAAGATGAGCACTTGAAAATGATGTTTTAATATTTGTTTTTATTTCTTTTAATCTCTCAATTATACTTTTTTTATTTGGATCAGTAAAAGTATCTGGGCGACCATGGATATACATATATTCATCATATGTAAATGTATATCCATTAATTTCTAATTTATCATTTTTTTGTGGAAGAGTAACTGAACCGTTAGATGGTTGATAATTATTTTCTAAGAAATGCATTTCATTATTATTATCATCCATTAACATATCAATAAACATAAATTTAATTATCTGATTAATACATGTTTGTTTATAATTATCAAAAAATAATTTATAATCTCTTAATGATAATGGTAATTTATTAAATTTACCACTATGAATTTGTAATGCTGCTTTTAGATGTGTAAAAACATATTGTTCTAAAAATTCAACAATTGGATTTTGTATAATTTTAATATGTGTATCAAATTGAATATCTAAATCAAGTAATTTAATATTATATGAATTTAGATATGGGTGACCAATAACTAATTGATATGCAATTTGTGTTTTATCGTTTTTCATATAAGGTAAATGTGTATTCAGATTTGTAGATAGTAAAGTACTATTACCAAAATACAAATAATTGTCAGCAAATAATGATGGTTTAATTTCAAAATATTTTTGAAATATACTATAAAAATCTCCATCAACACGAGTGTTATATTGATCAAAAAAATATTTAGTTTGATTTCCCAAAATATCCAAAAAAGTATTATATTTTGAATAGTTATTTAATGTGAGGTATTCCATATATAATAATAAATTGTTATTATAACATGAATGCATTTTTAAATCATCTGGTAATATTGAATTAATAGTACTGTCTAAAATATTGTTACCCAAATTATGGTTTGCTATTTGAAATGTTGCCATGATATTTTGTAGTGGTTTTCCTATTACATTTATTGAAACATCAGTAATAGGTATAACTTTTCTGGATTCGGTAATAATATTTTGTTGTTTTTGTATTGTCATATTTTCTAACACTCCATATTTATGTACTACATCTGTAGTAATTATATTATCATCAATATCTTCGATAAGTGGTATGCAATAAGAGAAAAAATAATCAGTAATTAACTTATCATTTATTTTAATAAATCTCCAACTATATATATGTTTATGTACGTCTTGTTCTTTAGCATTTATAACTATTGACGGATCAATAGTTAATCCTTTTAAAACACCATTTTCGCTTAAATATTCTAATTTATCATCACGCATAAACTTAAATTTAAAATATTCACTATTAGGAATATTTAGTTCTAAAAAATATGTATTATTTTGGATCAAATTATTCATTTCATAGGCAATATATTTGTCAGTAACTAAAAATATTTTATTAAATTGCTCAACCGGTGGAGTTAAATTATAATTTTTAAAATACCAAATACGAACTTTAGTATATGATCCACCAACTTGTTTTTTAATATTTAAAAAATTAGTTAAATCAATAAGATTCTTCATAATATAATAAAAATATATTAATTATTATTATATTATTTAATATAATTAAATTGTCAAATGAACATTAGGTAACTCATGAAAAGCTGAATTAAACCCACTTATTAAATTTTTAAATAAATTTTCATCTATATATTTATTGGCAATATTATTATAAATTAGAACAATAGTATCAATTAATTTTTGTTTATCAAAACCATACATATCATCAAATATTATCATTGGATTAACCGGATTAATATAAGTAATTACAAATAAATCATCATATTTACTATTAAATTCAACCTTATTAATTGTTTTATAATTTCGTGTTTTGACATTTTTTAATAAACCAATATTATCATGAAGTAAAAATGATTTACTGTTAATATTATACTCAATATTATATATAATATGTTTAGATTTGATGGTATTATAATATGTAATTTTAATTAGGTTATTTATAACAAATGAGCTATTAAAATATTCAACAAAATGTATAGCCATAATTTCAGTTAAATAAGCTGAATTAAATATAGGTTCAATATCAGAAATTTTTTTTGCAGAAAATTTAATTGAATTGTTTAATAATTTATAACCATCAAATGCTAATATTAATTTACTTAATATTTTTTTTAAATTTCCTAAGCTAAATTGATTAAATAAATCGTTAATATCAACTAATTTTTTTACTGTTAATAATGGATAATGATTAATATGATTAAAATATAAAAAAGATAAACAATATAACTTTAAATTATTATTATCATTTTTTACTTTAATTTTAATAATAGAACTATTTTCATCAATAAAATCATTATCTTCAGGAGCTTTTTTTAAAAATTTTTTTTCTTTAAAAACAATTGCTTTATTAAAATTATTTAATAATCGTTGTGTGTCAATTAATGAATCTATTCTAAAATCAATTATTTTTTTATGGTTTATAGTTGTTATATTGTATAATAGTCTATAAATATCCATATAAGTAAAATTTATATTATTATAATCATCATTATGTAAACTATATTCATATGTTATTTTTTCAAATTCAGGAATAGTTAATATTTCGTCAATATCTTTAAAACATCCAATATCAAATGACATTTCATTTTCTTTATTTTGTAAATTATAAAATCTAAAATTATATGTGTTATTTCTGTTTTGAGTGAAATACATTGGATTTATTGGTGTTGTTATTGTTGCTTTATTGTATAGATTTAAAATTATTTCCCAACATTTAATTATATTATTATGATCTAATATAATTTCTAAACGTTTAATTTCATTTTTAATATCTAATTCAATAGTATCATTTAACAAAGATTCATTAGTTAATTTATTATATTTTTTTAAACATTCTAAAATATTTTTTAAATTATAATATGTTTTAGTGAAACATAGTCCATGAATAGTTACTTCTCCATTACTATTTACATATGTTAATAAACCATCATTAATTGGATTACTTGAATTTATTTCATAAGAAGATTCTAATACAAGATTTTTATTAATGGGAACAGCCAATATATTTAATACATGTAATATATGAAAATTATGAATGGTTTGATAGTAATATTGATAAAAAGGAAGTGATAGGTCAACTTGCATTTGAGTTTTGCTAATATCACCCCCTGGTAGTTGAGGAATTTGAAATGTATTTATAAAAGAAAGATAATTATATTTATTTGAAGAATAAACATTATAAAATCCCAATAAATCATTCATGTAAAATTTAATTAATTCTAAATTATATAAATGCTTATTAATTCGTAATTTACATTCACTAGCATGTTGAGACATATTAGGGAAACAATTAATAAGATCTTTACTGGTTTGTTTATCAAAATAACTATCATAATAATAATTAAACATATTTATATCACGAATAATGATATATTCTTCACGACCATCATTAAAATATAGATTATCAGTACCATCTTCAATAATATTAGTAATTTTATTGTCAATATTAATAATTTCATCACCACTAAAAATAGAAAATGCAAATACATTAGTTTTAATATTTTTAATGGGAATAGAAATATTTAAATAATTATTAACACCATAATTTATACTTTCATTATATGTAAATCCATCTGTATATTCATAAGCTGAATATTTCCATAGTGGATCATATAAAATAAATGGATCATCTAAAACATATTCACGGATTTTAATTTTATTAAATGTTTTGATAGATTCACTTTCACTAGAAATAACTATATTTTTAATTTTATTATAATCATTATATATATTCATTAATTAATCTTAATTAATATATATTAATATAAAAAAATATTTATTTTTCCAATTCTTTTAAATGCCAAACTTCATAAGTATTATCAGGCATAAAACGCTCAATTATAAATGGTATCATATTCATTTTTAATTCTATTTCAGCAATTTCTGATGGAGACATATCGTCAAGATTAATATTTTTAACAAATGGCGGAGCACCTAATGCTAATTGTTTAGTTCTTGTTGATAAAATTCGAACACGTTCATATTTTGTTAATTTTGGAAAACTTAATCGTTTTTCTTTAGGAACTTCAGTTATTTCGTCTGTAACATCTTCATATTCTTCATCTATTAAACATCCAGCAATATCAATTTCACCTGCTTCTTCATCTACATCACCTTCTTCAGCATCATCGCCTTCATCAGCATCAATTACATCATCATCTTCAATATCATCTTTTTCTTCAGTTTCTTCGTTTTCAGCCTCATCATCATCATTTTCAGCCTCGTCATCGTTTTCAATATCAGATGTTTCATTTTCGATATCTGAAGCATTAGAACCATCATCAGAATTTTCATCATCAGATTCAGAATTTTCATCATCAGAATCTTCAAAATCTTCATCATCGTCAGAATCGTCTTTATTTTTTTTTGTAGCACGTTTTTCAAATGTATTATTTAATATAGTAACTAAATTAGTATTAAGATCAGAAGCATTTGAAGTAGCAATTTTATTGGCTAATTTTTTTGGTGGCATTTATATATATTATATATAAGAAATATTTAAGCCTTTATAATTATTTTTCAATATTTTTTAAAAAATAGTCTTACAATTTACACATAAATATTGTGTAATAAACTCTTCTGGATTAGGTCTATATATAATAGCTTCTTTATTATGATTAGAAACGTCACATTCTTTATTTGGACATATGAAATCTTTAGTACGATGTAAAGTATTATCACTAATAAGATCATCAATATTTAATATTGTTTGATTATTATTGGTTTTTTTTAATTTAAATGTCAATAATACACCAGGAGGTAATACAAATGTTTCATTACAATAACTACAATTAAGACAGAAAGTATTTGGTCTCATATTTTTTTTAATATTATTATATTTAGTAGTTAACATTGTAGCAATATCAGGTTTTAAATTTGCTTTTTGAATAGCAGAATTTAAAGCATTAATATCGAAATTTAATTCTAATATATTATCTGCCTGATCTTGTTTTTTTCTTTTGTTTACAAACATTTTAATAAATTCACTAGGATCTGAAATTGCTATATTATTTTCTGTAGATTGAGATGTTACTTTGCCAATAGTCAAAGCATAATTACAAGTGACACAGGTATACATTTATATTATTATAATAGGTAATAATTTATGCTTTAAATTAAAGATAAATTCATTTTTTTTTCATTAATTTATATAATGTTTAATATATACCAAATATTAATGCATTACTAATATCCTTTATTTTAGAATATCTTGTTATTTTATTTATTATTAAGTTTGATGATGCTTCGGATGAACCTCTTTTTATTAATGTTCTTATATATTTAATAACTGTTGGAACATTAGTACATTTAAATTTTTTATTTGAATCATCTTTTGATGGTAATGACAATAAAAATGCATCAAATAATAAACCGGGACAATTTTGTTTAATATATTCGGCTTTAGCTAAATTATTAGTTATAAATTCATCATTAAAATTATCTTGTTTACGCATATCATATATAATTTGGTATAATACTGTAATTGTATTTTGATTTAATACACTATAATTTTCATAAAAGATATTTAATAATTCTTTTATTTGGTCCCATGGCATAATATCTGTTTTATTTCCATTGTTAATAATTGGATTTCCATTATCATCTTCTTCATAAAAATTTGTTCTTAAATAACTTAGATCACTATAAAATTTAATATTGTTAATAATATTATTTAGTTGTAATATTGATGCATTATTTAAATTATTTTTATTAACTGGATCTATATAATTATAATTACATGTAATAAATAAGGTTAATTTATTTAATGATTTAGCAAGGGAGTCTAATATATTATTTTTTGAATTAATGAAATTTTCATTATTAGTAAGATCATTAATTGTTAAATTATTATCATATGATTGAAATAAAGTATAATATATAGAATATATTATATTAAGCTTTTCACGTTCATAACTTTGTGGTAATGAAAATTTATTTTTAAAATAATTTAAATCAACTTTTAGTAATTCGATAGCTTCAGACTTGCTCATGTTTAAAACATCATTAACTTGTTTATTTAAATTATTATTTTTAATTTTTTGTTCAATAAAATTAGTAATTTCAAGTTGAAAAGAGTTAAGAATAGGGTGTCTATTAATAATATGTAACAATGATGAATTATATTTATTATATCTAATAATATCAATAAAATCGTAATATTGATAATTAGATACTGTTGAAAAATCAGGTTTAAAATCAAAAATTTGGTTTTTATCAAATTTATAAATTTGTTGGACTCTTTCTTTAGTTAATCCTAATAAAATTAATGGTTTTAATTCATTATTGTCAATCCATGGTAAATTATTGACTAAACCATATGAATTAATTATATTACATAATGCTAATGTTGTTTTTCCTAGTTTTGGATTGTTTTCTAAAGGCATAAAATTTTCCTTTAAATAATCTAAACTATTTAAAATAGCAGATATGGTCAGATTTTGATCTGTTAAATCAACAAATATTTTATCATATAGTTGTGTGGCTTGAATATCAGTCATATTATCTGGTATAATATTTTGTAAATGTTTAATGGCGCTTTCTTTGTCATTAATTAAAACAGAATCAAAATTTTCCTGAATAAAATACTCATATTTTTTTGATTTTGTCATTAATAAATATATTAAGAAAATTACCATTAAAATATATATTAAATAACGATTACACATTGTTATATATTATATATTAATATAAAATATTTTTTATAAAAGTACTTATAAATCTAATGCTGATTTTGATTCATCTAAAACTTTACTTTTCTTTTTAGATCCTTTTACAGTTTCAATTGTTACTTTGTTTGTATCTATATTACTTTCAATTTGAGTAATTTGATCTTCACCTATATCATCTTCCAATTCAGGATCTAATAATTTAAAACCAACTAATTTATTAAGTTTATTAAACTGACCTAATTTGTCTTGAATATGTTTCTTTAATTCTTTTTGGTCAATAGTACATTTATCTGACTTACTTTCTTTAAACCAGAATTTAAATGCTTTATAAATACTTCTAATACCTAAAGTGTCTTTTTGATCATTAGTTTTAACAATATTATCATTAATAAATTCAAGATAAACATCGGAATCTTTTTGGTATTCTGAAGTAAATTGTGTAACTTTAACAGGTTCCTTTAATCCATTATTTTTATAGTTATTAAATCTTTTAATTAATATACTCATTAACGCCAAACGCCAATACTGTAATTCATCCTTGATTTTTCTATTGATTTTTCTCTCATTTGGTAATTTTGGATTATCTACAAATTTCATATCAAATGGTACAACTCTTAAACGTCTCCATGTACCACCATCAGTAGCTGGTATATCTGGTAAATTATTACATGTTAATAATAGTTTAAATTGTGGAAAAAATTCTACAGGTTCTTTAAAAAGTCCACGAGCAGAAATTTTATCGTTATTTGAAGTTATTTCCTTCATATATCCAACATAAATTTTATCTCCTTCTTCCGGTTCCTGAAATACACAAAAACGTTTACCTTTGGTTTTGGCTAATTCTGGTGTTGCTGTTGTTGATGGTGGACGTTTATTTGTTAACATTGATATTGGTAATGTTGTTGCATAATCTCCTAAGGCTTGTTGTAATAAGTTAATACTTAATGATTTACCATTACCACCTGTACCAGTCCAAATATGAAATTTTTCATCTGGTATATGTCCTTGTAAACAAGAACACATTAAATCAAGAACATAATTTTTAATATCTTCTTCAGGTAAAATTTCAACAAAGAAATTTTCTACTTTTTTTATAAATTCATCGTTTTTATCATATGATTTATAGTCTATATTGGTACATAAAGTAATACAATCTTCTGGTCTACCTTCTCTAAATATATCATTATCTAAGTCATAAACACCATTATTAAAACAAATTAAATGACGTTTTTCATCAAGTTTATCTAAAAATGTTGGATCATAAAATAATTTATCTAATTCGTTTAAAATAGATTTTTTAAATGTTGCACTTCTAATTTTAGTACAAAGTTTAATTGCAGCTTGTTGTTTTGCTAATAAACTATCCTTTTCTTCTCCATTACTTGACATTGCTCGATTACCTAAAATTTGAGCCATTTTTAAATATTCATTTACCATTTCTTCATTTAATTTATGATATATTGTATATGCACCATCAATTTCATACCATCTATGTCCTTTAAATTCAAACCATGTGTTATATTTAATAGATGCACATACATAATTGTATTTATATAATTCATAAAATGCTTTCGCAACATCATATGATGTTGCACTTAATGATCTTTTCATTACATCATTTAATTCTTCCATCATAAATTCAGAAAATGCTGTGGGATTATCTTCTTTTGCCCAACGATATAATGATTTAATAGTAAAACCAACATCTCTAAAAGATTTCCATAACTTATCACATTCACCATTTTTATATTTTCCAATATTTAGTTTTGAAAATTCTATCCATAATTCTAATAAACTTTCATGAATATTATGTAAACAAAATCCTAATTCTATCCATTGTTGATAATTTTCTGATCTTTTTGTTGATAACATTTCTACTAATTTTTTTGCTACTCTAATATCATCATGAAAAACTTTCTTTTTTTTTGAAACAGTCATATCTTGATATATTTGTTGAATAATTTCCCAGTTATATTCCATTTGTAATTCAGTTAAATCATCAGATGTAAATTTTCTAATACTTAATGTTTTTGGTAATTGAAATATATCTATATATGATAACTCTTTAATTGTTGAATAATTTAGATTTTCATTATAAATTCTTGTTAATTCATAATTATTATTCTCATGACCAGGTTTACATGAACCATACATTAACCAATTATTTTTTTCAATTACTGCTTTATCTAAAATATCTTCTATACTATTATCTGATTTAAGACCTACCCAATAATCATTTTTTTTAAAATCTTGAACAACATGTTCTCTAATTATATATTGTAGATAGTTAGATGCACAAATAAATGGATAAATTATATGTACACCATCTTTTAAAATATAATCATTGTCTATATTATCAACTAGAGTTGACTCTTTTTTTTCTAATAAATATATTTTAAAATCATCTTCAGATACATTTAAATATCTTTTTATATATTTATTGTAAATATCTAATAATGTTTTAATATGTTCATATGTATATCCTCTACCATTAAGTTCTTTACTTGTATATTTAATATCAATATCTATAATTATTGGTCCTTGTGGCAAATGTGCTTCGGATAAATATACATAATTATTTGGTAAATTAGTTTTATCTTTTTTATCAACTACTTTACAATAAATATCCATAAATTTTGAGTGTTTATCACCTGATATTTCAAATGACCCTTTTGGATGGCCTAATGATGTATGGGTAAATTTACGATTCTCTGTGTTTTTTATGACCTTATTTTTTGCCAATATTTCAAATAACTTCCTGATATTCATCGAATAATCGATATTTTCAATTTCTAAATTACTCATAGTATTTAATACTTATTACTATTAAATATATATTTCTTTATTTATGATAACTTAATTTCTTTAAAAGATATCTTCATTTTTTAAAGAAATTGGATAAGATAAAATCCTATATAAAAGAATTATTAATTAATAATCAATTAAATATCATAAAAATACATAAATTCTTTATGTTTTATTTTTGGTACTATCATTGATGGCCTTATATTAATTACATTTATATCATTACTATTTTGTGGAATATCTAATTTTTTATAATATATGTTATACACCAATTTAGATATTTTTTCTTTTGTTACAGAACGTTGTGTTCTGTAATTATTTAAATGTAAACATAGATCTTTTGGAAAATCAAAATATATAATTAGTTTATTATATGTTGGAACCTCATTAAAATATTTTTCCCTAATTTCATTTGATGGATTTGTATTATCAATAATAATATTATTTTGATTTGAGACAGCAGATAAAAACATTTTACTTAATTTATGTTTATGTGTATCTGAATTTAATAATATATAATTATATTCTGGAAATCTTTTTAAAATTAATCTGCTTAAACTACTTTTACCTGATGCTGGACATCCAACCATTTGTATAATTTTTGGTCCATTTTTATTATTAAAATCTGATATTTTACTCCAAGGCAATGGTTCTTTGTTTAACCATATATTTAATGCAAGATTTGTATATTTATCTTCAATATAATATTTATTATCTATTTTATTAAATACATTTTCTGGTGTAATAAATTTTAATCCAATATTTTTCGCAAAATAATAATCTGTGATATTATGATCTTTTTTTTTATCACCAATATATGTTCTTCCTGCAGCATCACCGCAATAAAAACTGTCTTTAATATTAATTGATACAATATTATGATCTAATAAAAATTTATTAAACATTCCTGTCATTGGTTTTCTATAACCATTATCAAAATATGATACATAACATGCAAAATCTATATTTAATATTGATCTTATTGATTCTAATTTACCTATAAATTGTACAATATTTTCATCATTTAATTTTTTTTGGTTTGTAAAAAATACTATAATATATCCTTGATCATTATATTGTTTTAATATCGATGCAGTATTATCATACATTAGTTCCCAATCTGAATATGATATTGGAAATGTATTTCCGGACTTTGTTTTAATAATTGTATAGTCAATATCAAATGATGCGATTTTAACATTTTCTAGATTTATAATATTTGTTTTTTTAACAGCTAAACCATAATTGTATATGTTATAATCATTTATTGTTTTTATTTCCATATTAAATATTGTGATTATATAATGTTTAAATTTTATTATATTTTAAATATCAATTTTTTAAATTAATATTTAAACAATAATGAATATATTATAAAAAAGTAATGTCATTTTTAAATATAATGTCATTTATAAATATTTTTTATAACACAAAAGAAATACATAAGTTATTAATTCGTCAATCATATAATGATATTAAAGATGAAACTGATAATTTTAAAAATGATGATACACAAACAGAATTACAACATAGAGAAAAAATACGAAAACTAATAAAAATTTTTATAAATAATTTATTAAATTACTGTAAAAATTATCCACATGATAAAATAAGTAAAAATCGTTTTATTAATGAATATAATGAATATCCATATCGTTTAGAACAAAATATTTCAGAAGTAATTTTAGATTTATAATTTACATATAAGCTGGTTCCAATTCATCTATAAAAGACTGATTATATACATAATAATCTTCATTATTGTTATTATCATAATCTTCATCATTGGATAGTCTACGTTTTTTTCTGTAAATTACTTTTTTGCTTTCCACATTATCAGAGTATGGTAAACCATTGTTATCATATACAAATACAACTAATAATACAACTAATATAAATATAAAATACATAAATAAAGTACCTGAATCTGCCTTTAACATATTATTATTATATGTTTAGAAAAAATATATAATAATACTTAATCTTTAATTATTATTTTAAATTAACTTAGTTTTATTGTAAACTTCTATTGCTTTATCTCTATTTAAAAAATCATGTACAATAACTTGTTTATTTTCTAAGTCTTTATAGTGCTCATAAAAATATTTTATTGTTTCTAATGTATGATTATTAATATCTGATATATTATCTATATTTTTAGATAAAGGATCTACTTTTGTTATTGGAACTAATATTAATTTGGTATCTTCACCTTGGTCATCTATTGTTTCTAAAGCACCAATTACTTTACATTTAATGAAACAACCTGGAATTAATTCATGATCCATTAAAACTACAGCATCTAATGGATCTCCGTCTCCTGATAATGTATTTGGAATATATCCATAATTAAATGGATATGCTAAAGGAGTATGTAAAATTCTATCACAAACCAATGCTTCTAATTCTTTATCATATTCATATTTAATTCTACTATTTTTTGAAATTTCTATTTTAACAAAAAGTTCCATTAAGTCTATTAATTTTAATTGTGCCCATATTTTTAAATATTATTGTTAATTAAATTTATTTAAACAGCAATTGTATTAAATAATTTATAATAAATAATGGATCCCAATAATCAACCTTTAACAAGAGAAGAGTTAAGACAAAAATTACGTGCTAAAATAGCATCAGCTAGACAACCACAACAAAAAGCCGTTACACAAAAACAATATAATAAAATGATGAAAACCGTTAAAAGTGAAATGAAAAAACTTAAACAAGATGATAGAGTCACTGATGAAATGTTATTATTATATGATAAATTAAACAATGAATATAAACAAGTTAAAGTACCTTCACCATCAGAAATTTTAAATAATATTGACCTTGCCAAAACTAAATTTAAAGAATATTTAAAATCATTAATTGATAAATGTAAAGAATACAATATATCTCAACAAAAATTCGAAAAGGACTATTTAAATAGTGAATATACTAGATATATGGTTATGGTAGCTGGTTTAGAAATTGTTCCAGAATCTTTAAGATCTAGAATTAATTTTAATAAAGAACAAGAGTTACCTATGCAACGGGTAATTGATAAAATTTCAACAGATTAATTAATAAATTTAATTAAATTTATTTAAGTATATAATAAATTTAATTTAATAATGGGACCATATTATATTTATAATTTAATTGGAAATAAAGATAATAGACATTTTAATTATATTGGATCAACACCAAATGTATATAGACGATTACGACAACATAATGGAATATTAAAAGGTGGTGCAAAATATACATCAAATAAATTATCTTATTTAAATACAATTAACGGATTACAATGGAATTATAAATTTATAATCATGACATTTTTTAATAAAAATAATGCATTAAGTTTAGAGTGGCATTTAAAAAGACCTTTTTTAAGTAATAGCTCTAAATCTTCACAAAAAAAGAAAACAAAATATAATGTTTTATTAAATGATGAAATATACAGTACAAGAACAAGAAAAATGGACAATAATTATAATATAATGTTAAAACAAATAGATATAACATTGAGTTATGTAAAACAAAAAAATAATATACAAAATGACCAAATTTTTATATTTATGGATAGTTCTAATAAAAATATTATTAATTACTTACCTATTAATTATAAATTGATTTATTTTGACGACTTAACAAATTCAATTTATCAATATAATACATTTAAATATTTTAATGAATTATAAAAATCTTTATCTAATTGTATTTTATATAAACATAATGATTGGAAGACAATTAAAAGAGAAAAAAGGATCCAAAAAATCAGTATCAAAAAAATCAGTATCAAAAAAATCAGTATCAAAAAAAGGATCCAAAAGATCAGTATCAAAAAAAGGATCCAAAAATATATTACCAAAAATATCTGGTAATGTACATTTGTCAGATTATGGTTATACATTAAAAAATAAAGAAAAAAGTAGAAAGACAAGTTTAAAAAGAGCTTCAAAAGAAGAAGGAACACTTACAACATTAAGACATTTAAATTTAATTAGAAACTACACAAAATCGGTTCCAAAAAATTATAAAAAATTAAGTAAAGATGTTGAATTTTTAAAGAAGGAATATGCAAAAGAAAAACGAAGCAAAGGTAGTAAATAAAAATATTAGAATACATTCATTTTAACTGTACATACATAGGAACATATATTTTGATCATTACATTTTTTTTCACAGTATGCTTCAAACCCAGAATATTCAAAAAACAAGTGTAATAAGACACCAAATGAAAATAATGAAACAATAAATAATGGATAGTTATGTTTTAACTTAGATAAAAAATTATTTTTTCGTTGATATTTACTTAATGTTTTTTCTGTAAGTAAACCCATTAATATAGTAAATATTCCAATAATAACACAGTGTAATATTAATTTATCTGATATTTCCATATTATATACTATTATAAAAATTATTATTATTTATTAAATAATAATAATCTTAACTATTAAATGCATTTACAAAATTTATTAATTCCTGAGAATCTTTTACATTAGATATTCCAGTTTCAATATGTTCTGGTCGAATCATATCTAAAATTAATACTATTCGATCATTATTTGTATCTTGATTATCAGCAGAATGCCATTTAGAATCATCAAAAACAATCCATTTTTGAACTTCTTGTTTAACTACATTGTCAAATTTATCATGTTCTGAATTTCTACAATATACAAATGCATTATTTGGTATTATTAAACCTAAATGACATCTTAATACATGATTAGACAAATTACCCCATCCATAATGATAATCTAATTTAGTATTAGGACCTAATTTAGACAATGCAGCATTTACTAATTTTGGTTCTAATTTTTTCAATAAATTATATAATTTTGGACATAAATTTATATTTTTATTATGCCATTTACGAAATGCCATAAATGGTAATATTGTCCATTTTGATTTGGGATTTTTTTTTAAGTCCCATAATTCATATTCTGGCCAATCTTGCCAATTATTAGTTTTGGCTACATTATTAACTTCGTTAATAATATTATTAAAATTTTCATTATTATTTAATGATTTTAATTCAGGATATGTTTCATCTAATGTATAAAAACATTTATTTATTTTATGTTTTTTTAAATTCTTCTTTTTAACATTTATTAATTTACAATATGAATTGAATTCTAACAAAGTAATAATTATAATAATTATTATAAAAACATAGCATAATTTATAAATCATTCCAATAATATTTGTGAGTTATTTTTTTTATTTTCTATAAAATATATATATATATATATTTATATGATTGAGTTTATTAGAAATAAATATAACGGAACTAAATCCCAAGTTGATAAAACTAAATTAGATACAAAAACTTCATCACCTACAGTACCTCAAAATACTGTTGACCTTAGTAATGTAGTTATACCTAGTGCTCCTTCAGTAGCAGCTAAACAATCTACTGCTCCTGCATCAGTAGTAGTTAAACCAACTTCTGTCCCTGTCCAAGATAAACAATCTACTTCTTCTCCTGTAGCAGTTAAACCAACTTCTGTCCCTGTTCAAGATAAACAATCTACTTCTTCTCCTGTAGCAGTTAAACCAACTTCTGTCCCTGTTCAAGATAAACAATCTACTTCTTCACCTGTAGCAGTTAAACAACCAACTTCTGTCCCTGTCCAAGATAAACAATCTACTTCTTCACCTGTAGCAGTTAAACAACCAACCTCTACACCAGTAGCAGTTAAACAACCAACTTCTGCCCCTGTTCAAGATAAACAATCTACTTCTTCACCTGTAGCAGTTAAACAACCAACCTCTACTCCAGTAGCAGTTAAACAACCAACTTCTGCCCCTGTTCAAGATAAACAATCTACTTCTTCACCAGTAGTAGTTAAACAATCTACTTCTGCCCCTGTTCAAGATAAACAATCTACTTCTTCACCAGTAGTAGTTAAACAATCTACTTCTGCCCCAGTAGCAGTTAAACAACCAACTGTAGATAATAGTAAAGCAACATTATCACCAACATCAAGTGCACCAGTAACAAAATCCATGGCAAATCCAATGTCAGTAACATCAAGTCCAATGCCAGTAGTTAAACAACCAGTTGTTAATATTAGTAAAGCAACATTATCACCAACATCAAGTGCACCAGTAAAAGAACAACCAAAATCCATGCCAGTTCCATTATCAGTAACTTCAAGTGCAATGCCAGTAAATAATGTAACTACATCACCAACATCAAGTGCACCAATACCTAAACCAACAGAAAAGAAACAACAAGGTGGTTATATAGTAGATCAAAGTGTAATGTTTATGTATGGTGGATGTGTAAATTTACAATCAGATATGTATGGAGGTAGTAATAAAGATAAAGAAATAGAAAAAGTATTTTATTTAGAAAATTCATTAGAACAACCAAAAAAACCAACACAAAAAGGAGGTGCAATGAGACGTAAAAATTCAACTGATGATAAAATGAATAAAATATTTTATCAATCTAATTCAGTAGAAGAAAAAAAAAACCAAAAAGTAGAAGAACCTGAAAAAAAACAAAATGGTATTTTAAGACGTAGAACAATTGAAGAATCTAAAAAAAATAAACAAAGTGGTGGATATATGCAAACAAATTTAGTATCATTAATTCCATCAAATTTAAGAGATTTATCAGAAGAAAACTATAATAATTACAACAATGAATTATTAAGATTAAAAGCAATATATTATGGTAATGAATATAAAAATTAAATTTTTTTAAAAATAATAATATCATAAAATGCGCTAATTCTTTTTTGAAAAATATTAAATGATTTTATACATTCAATATTTTGTTCATTTGCATATTTTATAAAATTAGTATTAATAACAAGTTCATATCCATTTTTTTCAAAAAAACTTATTAGAAATTTAGAAACAACTAAGTTTTCTTTTATTTCATTATCTAATCCATATGCACCTGCTAGTTTAACACCGATAGTATTACCATATGGACTAATTTTGTTGCTATTATAATCATAATATCCATTAATTTCAAAAATATTTTGTCCGTCTTTAGTTATATTTTTATAAGATCCATTATATTTTTTTAATAATTTATGAATTAATGATCCATTCATGGATAAAATAATTAAATTTCCTCCATTAATTAAATTTTGATTAATGTTATTAAATAAATTATAAAAATCAATTTTAGTGTCCATACAATAATGTATAGTCCAAAACATATGTATTGAATTTGCATTTAAATTTTGTTTAAATATTGATTTAAACGAATTAATATCTTTGTTATTTAATGCAGCAGAACCATCATTCCATAATTTATTACCAACACCTCTTAAATATCTAATTTTTGGATATTTATTTGTTTTCATATTTTTAACATATTTACGAATTGAACTATTTATTGAATCTTCACTTGGTTCAATACCTATAACATTTTTTATATTATTAATTAACCATGCATTATAATCATGACCTCTACCTGAACCAATGTCAATTAATAAATTAATATTATTAGAATAGGTATATATGATATTATCTTTAATATATTGATGACACATTTTAACTAAATTAGTATATTCATTAGTTTTAAATAAACCTGAATATTTATTATATTCTGACATTTATATTAAAAGATAAAATAATTATTCTATAAACATAGTATAGTATATTTAAAACAAAATAATTATTTTATCTTTTAATATAAATGAGTTCTAATAACACACAAAAATATGATTTTTTAAATAAAACTAACTCGCAAATTTTTAAACCAAATAATATTCCATGTAATGCTGATTTAACATTAAATGTTATTCAAGAAAATAATAAAATTAATAATGATTTTACATCTATAATTAACTATTTAGCAAATTATTATAAATGTACTTATTATTATGATTTAGAGGATTATGCAAAGAGTTTAAATTTAACAATTCCATTAAATATAAATACAATAAATAATTTAAACTATAAAATTAAAGATATAGTTTTAAGATTTATTGAGTCGAGATCTGATTTAAAATTATATATTTTACACAATAGTTTAGAAATAGGTTATGATATATATTATAATTTACAAACAAAAGACAGAAATATTGCATTTGGTATATTATTACAAATAGAATCAACAATCAATCCAAATTTTATAAAAAGTAATTATGAATCTATATTGAATAATTATTTAAATGAAGAAAATATTTATAATTTTTATTTTTATTATGTTAAAAAACAAATTAAACAAAATGTTAAATATATTGATCAATATACCATTGAAAATTATAATTGTGTTCGTGAAATTAGTCAAGTAATTTTTAATGATCTAACGTTAGAAGTATTTAGTCTTAGTCGTTTTGATAGATTTTTATCGGAACAATTTAATGAAACATTATATAATCACATAATATATAAAAGATTTTTATATAGTAAAATTAAGAATATAGATCATATTAGATTTATATTATTTAGTTGTTCTATATTATTTACATTAGGTAATACATATTGCCAAGATATAGATTTATTGGCATATTCTGAAGAACAAAAATCAGAATATTTTAATGATGTAGTAAAAGAATATTTTGACGATAAAACTACATTACCTTTAATTGATTTTCATATGAAAGGTCATGGTGAATGGACAAATACTGGAACAAAAACATATCTAAATAAATGGTTTATTGTAGAATGGCCAAATTTATATGGTTCAAAAAATTTAGAAGAAACAATATTTAATCCTCAATTTCATTATTATTTTCTCGGAATGAAATTTATACATTATAAAGCAGATATAATTAGACGTATTAAAAGAAATCGTAGTACTGCTTATACTGATTTAATAATGTTAGATTTTTTTAATGGATTAAAAATAAAACCATTTAAATTAGAAAGAACATATTGGGAAAATCAAAAAGAAAATACATATTCTAACAACGATTTAGAATATATACTCCAAAAAATAATTAAAAATATATTAAGATGGCATGGTATTTTAATTTCAGCCCAAAGGGTTTATGATTATATTATATGGCCAGATGACTTTAAATTATTAGATCATAAATTAAAAATTATAGATAGTATTATAAAAAATTGGATAATTAAAAATAATATTAAAGTATTAGACATACCAGAAAATAACAATAAAATAAATTTAATTATTCAACCATATAAATAACACTATAAATTTTTTAATATATTAAGAGTATCTAATGGTGAATCAACAGGATAACCTTTTACACTAATATTTGTAATTAGTTCATAATCATTTCCATCTTTTGTATATTTATCACCAAAATAGCTAATATTTGTATAATCCATTAAATAATTAAGTACTTGAGATTTACCAAATTCAACAGGATAAATACCAATTCCAACACTACCTCCTTCAAGAATTTTAACTTGATTATTGATTTGTAATTCAATAGCTTTATTAACCAATAATTCAATTAATGTTTTACGGATATTTTGTTTTTTATCTAATTCAATAAAATATTTTCTTTCTTCTTCAAGCGCAACCATCCCAATAAGTGAAATATAAATGATTCCATTTCTTAAATCAATAAAATGTCCAGTTAACTCATAATTAACTTGAGATAAAAACCCTAGAGCAACTTTAACTAATTGATTTATTTGTGTATATAAATGATGTGATCTAATATTTTTTTTATAAACTAATTCATATTTTGATAAATTACTATTAAATTTATAATAAACACAACCACATTCAGAAAATATATGTTTAAAAATATTAGTATTATTTATTTGTTCAATAATTTTTTCATATTTTCCACCCCCAACAATTCCTAGATCATATGTTTTACTTAGTTCAGTTAATTTATTTAATATATCTAAATTAATGATTTTTCCAGATTCTGCAATTGTTCCATCAACATCAAATAATAATATTTTGTTCATTTTATATATTTAACTTATAATATAAAAATATAATATTATATTTTATTTAGAGCAATGTGTTTTATTATTTAATAATAATGAATATATATGTCTAAATCATATTATTTTAATAATAAGTTTTTACAAGGACTTACAATAATTTGGATTGGAAGTTCATTTGGTATACCAATGATAACTGGAAAATATATTAATTGGTTAGGTACTACTTTTGGAAACATAACTACAAAAAATAATACATTAATAAATATTGAAACTGAAGACATTATCTTACCTAAAACATCTTTTGAAAAATGTGTTTACAATTCAGATAATTATGGATTATTAGTTATATTTGGACCATTATCAATACCAATATCTTTATTTTATGGAATATATTCAACATGTTGTTTATTAATTGATAAAGCATTAAAAAAAAATGAAAATACTTAAATCTATATGAATATATATTCATATTTATATATATGAATATGAATAGTGATGATGATTTTTTGTCTACTAAATTATTGCAATATCAATTACCTCATTTACAAAATATGGTAAAATCATTTGAAAACAATCAAGTTGTAATAGATGCTTCTGATACAGGAACTGGAAAAACATATACTACTATTGCGTTAATGAAAATATTTAATAAAAAACCACTTATCGTTTGTCCAAAATCTGTTATCAATAGTTGGATAAATGTATCAAAATATTTTAATGTTGAAATTGTTGGTGTTACAAATTACGAAGCACTAAAATCGAAAAAAATGTACAAAATTAATAAATTTAATAATAATATTGAATATTGTGAATGTCCATATATTGATAAAGTTGAAGATAATGATGATAGTTTTGATGAAGAAGATAAAAAAGATAAAAAAGATAAAAAAGATAAAAAAGATAAAAAAGATGAACCATCATATAAATTTATATTTCAAATACCTGATGAAGACAAAGATAAATTTGTTTTTATTTTTGATGAAGCACATAAAGGAAAAAATGCAAATACGAGTAATTCAAAAATATTAATTGCATCACATTCAACGGGACAAAAAATTGTATTACTAAGTGCAACTATAAGTGATAAAATTAAATGTTTTAAACCATTTGGATATTTATTTGGGTTTTATCAAAAATTATCTAGTTATAATATTTGGTTAAGAAGACAATTAATGGTTCATAGAGTAGTACATGATAAAACACAATGGACAGATGATCAAAAGAAATTAGATATAATACATAAAAGATTATTTCCAAAATATGGGAGTAGAATGAAAATTTCGTTACTTGGAAATTTATTTCCAAAAAATCAAATAATTTCTGAAGCATATTATTTGGCAGATCATGAAGAAATTAATAGATTATATGAAGAAATAAATTCGGCTTTATCTGATCTAAAAATTAAAGAATTAAGAGCAATTGCATTAGGAAAACTTATTAGATGTAGACAACGTATTGAAATTCTAAAAATACCAATATTTTTAGAATTAGCTGAAGAAGCTATTGATAATGGTTATTCAGTGGCAATTTTTGTTAATTTTCATGAAACAATGGAAAATATTGCATATCAATTAGACGCGGACTGTTTTATTCATGGTCAACAAAGTTTAGAAGAACGTAATGAATGTATAGAAGATTTTCAAAATAATAGAAAAGATGTTATTATTGCAATTATTCAGGCTGGTGGTGTAGGGGTATCACTTCATGATTTACATGGTAAACCTAGAATGTCTATAATATCACCAACATGGTCTGGTCAAGATTTAGTTCAATGTTTAGGAAGAATTCATAGAGCAGGATCGAAAACACCTGCACAACAAAAAATAGTATTTTGTGCAAAAACATATGAAGAACGAATATGTGAATTAATTCAAAGTAAATTAACAAATATTTCAGGTATTAATGATGGTGATTTAATAGGGCCTACATTTGATAAAGAATATATTGAACTAATTGATAACGAATTAAAAACAAATAAATCTATTGAAATAAATGATGAAATCAAGAAAGTAATTAAAAAAAAAGTAGTTAAAAAAAGATCAGTTAAACAAGTTAAAAATGAAGATGTTCAGGATATTTAATGGGCGTAAAACATTGAATATTTTTTTTATAAATATTTTTAATATATAATAAAATATTAAAAATATGGAAAACAATATTAAATATTGTATTGTGACTATAATTTATAATGAAATTATAAATTATGAACTTAATGATTTTTATAATTATTTTAAACGATTAATTAACTATGAAAACGAGCATAGTATTTTACCGTCGGATACTGTTATATTTGAATATGATGATAAAATAGAAGACTTAAATTTTAATCAAAATATTTCAAATATAAATTTAGAAAATAATGATATTTACTCATTTATGCCAAGTATGATAACGATAAATAACAAAATAAATTTAATTAAAAATACACCTATATTTGAAAACAATGTTTATAAAGATAAAAATATTGGAAAATTATTAAATCCAATTAGTTTAAAAAAAGGATATAAATTAGATAGTTCTAAATATTGTTCAAGTTATAAATTATGTAATGATACCATATTTGGAATATGTAAAATTAAATATAATGCAATAAATACAGCAAAATATATAATTGGATTTGACCATAAATTATTAGATTATGAAAATGTTAAAAATATTTTCATAGAATTAATTAAAAACAAATTAATGTATTAAAATATTGAATATTTATTTATTTGTATACAATTAAATGATTAATATATTAATTATTGATTATGAATAATAACAAAAAAATTGTTTCACTTAAAAACCAAAATGACGGTATTTATAAAAGTATTATTGCTAAAAATTATTATTTTGAACGCATTGTAATTACCGAAGATATGACAGAAGATACTATTATACAACTATTAAGTGAAGAAAATGCACAATTAAAAGAAATTTCCAATAGACTTAAACCACCTAAAGAAGTTAAGGAAGTTAAAGAAATTAAGGAAGTTAAGGAAGTTAAGGAAGTTAAAGAAGATAAGGAAGATGAAGAAATTATAAAAGATCCGGTTAAACAAGTTGAACAAATAATGAATCTTGAAGAAGCAAAAAGATATTTTTTCAATGGCGAATATCAACAATTTATAGATAATGTAAAAAACAATGGTTTAAGATTATTTAAAGGTGTATATAATTTTTCAAATTATCAAGATGGTAGTCCAAAATATGCTGCAAAAAATAGATTAAATGGATTTGTAAGAGATTTTGATGATTATAGAAGATATTTTATTGCAAGTTTTAGATGTATTGAAAAATCTGAAAAAGAATATGAATATACAAGTTTATGGTTAGTGAATACAAATGAAAGTATAGATGTATTAGTTTCAGGTTTTAGCGAAGATCATACATTAGTACCATTTGATGGATCAGTAGAAGATTTTACTAATGAACTAAGTGTATATAAAAGAAGTGAAGAACAACCAGAAAACTTAGTTGGTGAAGTATTTTTACATTAAATTATTTTTTTATAAACCATTTTTAATTAATAAATATTTACTATAATAATCTATTAATTCATTTTTTAGATTATCATCAAGTCTTTCAAGAACTAAAATTAATAATCCAAACGCTTTTCTATAATCATAATTATATAAATATTTATTGATATTTCTTTTTGAATTTAAGATATATATTTCATTATTATCCATTTATTATATAATTATGACATTATATGTAAATGTTTATGCTATTTTATTTTATAAAAAAATAATTATTTATTTAATTAAAGATATTTAATAATTGACTTAATAATGTCTTTATTAATACTTACATTATCTGCTTTTGCAATACTTTGAGCCATACGAATAGCACTTTTTATTTGTCTACCATTTAATTGTGCAGATGATTTAATAATATCAGTAATGTCTAAATCACTTATGTGTTGAATTAAATTACTTGCTTCTAATAAATTGTGCCAAATTTTAAAAGTAGCATTATAATCTAAATTATCATAATCTATAATCATTGATATTCTACTTCTAAATGCAGCATCCATTGTGTCAATTCTATTTGTTGTTAAAAACATTACACCTTGATGACGTTCTAATAGACGTAAGAAAATAGCAACCATAGCATTTCTGTTTACATCAGAAGTATTTCTAGCTTCCATAAAAATATCACATTCATCTATTAATATAATAGCATTCCAAGAATGTGCTAATTCGATGATACTATTTAATTTTTTTTCAAGATTATCAGGAGTGGTACCTAATTCACCAACACCAACACTATATAATGGTTTATGTAAATATTCTGCAATAGCTTCACTAGTTAAAGTTTTACCTACACCGGGTGGACCATGTAAAAGGAAAATACATCCACCACTTTTGCCATCAATAATATCAGTAAATGTATCATTTGAATTAATTACTAAAGATTTAACGATTTTTTTAATATCATTATCCAATACCAATGAATCAAATGCTTTATCTTTAAAAACAATATCACTAATTAAATCGATATCAACTTCGCCCCATTGTTTGGCAGTAAAACTAAAACCTAATAGATAAGGCCAACACATATATGTAAAATCAGGTAATATAGATTCACTTTGTATATTTGTTTCATGACCAGAAATATAATTTGGTAAATTTAATTGACAACCTTTAGAGTCGATCATAATTCTTCCATTTGCATTGAAATTATATTGTCCATAATTTGTATTTCTAAACATCATTCCATTATAATTAACAAAATGTGTGTCTTTAGCATATTTGATAAATATTTTACCACGATTGGTTAACATTTCAATATCTTGTTCTGTTGCAGGTCTAACACTTAAATCATTAATATTAGATACACCAGGAAATTCTGGAATATAAAACGATTTAGGGACTATAACGATAGTACCTTTTCTAGAAAAATAAAAATTACCGGTAACTTTAAAAAATCTACTGAATCCATCACTTTCCATTTTTGTTGAACTAACAATTGAACCAACTAATTTATTTGAGGTTTTTGCAATAAATTGTTTACCAATAGCAAATAAACTAGATAAACCTGAAAATGTAATTTTATTATCTTCTAACATATTGTTTAATGACATAATTTGATTTTTAAAATGTTCATTTAATACATCTAATAGTTCAATAAGTTCATAATTACCTGATTCAACATTGTTTTTAATTTCAACTATTGAATTACTAAATATTTTAATTGGAATTTCATCAGTTTCATAAAATATATCACTTCCTGTAATTTCAGATAATGTGTTTCTGATTGTTCCTGTTAAATTGTGAAATTTTAATATAACTTCTTCTACTGGTCCATTAACAGTATTAAAATTTTTAGTAAATACAGTAAATGTTCCATAACTTGTATTTAATTTAACTGTTTCATCAATATTGCTTATATCAATATTTACTTCTTGAATATCTTCCATTATAATTGTAAAAATTATAATACGAGACTATTTACAATTAAAAATAATATCAACTTTTTTGTAATTTTTAAAAATTAATCTTTTATTATAATATATGGACTATAAAAGTAAATATTTTAAATATAAATTAAAATATTTAAAACTAAAGCAAATAGGAGGCAGTAATGAAATACATCAAAATAATGATTTATCAATAATAATTGATAATATACAATTTACATTAATTTATAAAACAACAACTGAAATGTCACTTGTTCCTAAACCAGAATATGATATACAATCACGATCATTAAAATTAGCTGATATTGTTAAAATAAAATCTCTTAATTTAAAAACAAGAGAAGAAACTTTTTTTTGGGTTTATCGTTCTAATAGTGAATTGGGTATTTGGCGTTTTCTTAGTCATATAAAAGTAGATGATCCTATGTTTTATAAAGGTATTGATTATGTACAATCTAGTATTATTAATATTTATTTACAAAAACATATATTAATACATTATGATAGATTAGAAGAAATTTTTAGTCCTCATGAAGATATAATTTCTATTAAAGACAATTTAGAATATCCACTTATTAACAAATTTAGACAAATGATTAATGTAAATCAAGAATATATAAATAAATATAATCAAATATTAGATGATAATTTACGTTCTGTTGATTTTTTTTACTATCCTAATGGTCCAAGATGTGGTTTTAGTGGTATAAGTGAAGAAGAAATTATGGAATTTATAAAAAGTATGTCAAATTCTTTAGAAACTCACTTTTCTTTTGAAAGTGAAGAAGAAGTATTTAAATATAATTATGTTTTTAATAACATATTTAATTGTAATAACACTATTTTTAAAGTTACATTAAAACTAAAAAACGATAATTTTTTACTTCATATTTATTATAATAAAATAATTTTAACACGAATAATCAATGATGATGAATCACAAATATTATATAATAAATGTATTTCAGAAATTACAAAAGAAGGTAATGTACATTACTCAGTTTTATTAGCTGTTCCATATAATTCATATTGTTTAAATAGTGGTATGTATTCATATTATGCAAATTTATATAATTATATATGTAAACCATTTGAACATATACATCAAATTACAAATCCATTACCAAATACACAATGTACATTTGAATATTCATATATTGGGTATAGATATGCAAATATTTTTCCCATAAAAAGAACAGAAAAATAAATAAAATAATTAATTTATTATAAATATACTAATTATTATTAATGAATGGATTTCTATTAAATATTTTATGATAATATGTTATTATTTTTTGTTGAAATGTTATTATTAGCGACATTATAAATAATAATAATATAATTGGCATAAAAATTATAAAAAATGTACTAAAAATATATGTTAACATTAATATAAAATGAATTGGACCATTTATTATTATATAATTATTATTTAAAAAATAAGTTACCAATATATAATTTATACAATCTAATATAACATTAACTTTAGATGATGTTATAAAATATTCGAAATTTTTTAAAATTGGATTTATTTCCTTTATTAAATTTGATGATTTACAAATTAAACATTTATTGTTATTTAATTTATACCATTCATTCATACAGTCTTGATGAACATAATATTTACATCTAGTACAATCACTTGGATCATTTGTTATATCTAAACATATAATACATTTGTTATCCATAAGTTTTATAAATAATGTTTAATTAATTATTTGTATCATTAATTAAATTCAAATTTTTTTTCCATAGTTTATTGCTATTATTATACCAAGATAAATAATTATTTTTTGCTAATTCCTTATAATGTTCTATATTATTTAATATACAGGATATTTTATTGTCCCATAATTTTAAATGTTCCATATAATTATCTTTTATTTTATCGTTAACAAAATAAGTTGGTAATAATTTTAGAGAATGAATATATGGTAATTTATTCCATTTTTTCATATAATATATGTGTTTTTCTATATAACAATATGATCCGGTATTTATTAACGGTATTACAATATTAGAATTAGGATTTTCTATTTGTAAATTTAGATCAAACGATATTAAAAAATCATTATCCAGTAAATTATTTATTATACCTGTATTATATGCTATTATTATTTTTCCTAATGGTAATAATTCTAAAAAAGTATAAGGTAATCCTTCTATTGCACCTGCTGATAAATAAATAAAATTTTCATTTGGATCATGATAAGTTTCATTTTTAAAAAACACATTTGTTATATTTAAACTTTCAATATAATCTAAATAAAAGTTTATAATGATTTGATCAGTTGATATCGGATAATAAATATATAACTTTTTTCCTTTTTGATAAATATTAAATAAATCTATAAGTAAAATAATATTTTTTTCATATCCAATTCTTCCAAAATATGCAAAATGGTCATAATAATTTGATTGTTTAACTGTATTATCTAATAAATTTATATTTGGCAAATATATTAATGGGAAATTAATTGATACTGTATTTTTTATGACATTTTCTGGGAAAATTGAAAGTAAACAATTAATATATTTACTGTTTAACTTTAATAATGATGGTATTGGTTCTTCTAAATTATGAATAACAACATAAATTTTTTTAATTTTATCATAAATTGAAACTATATCTATAATATCTAAATGGTTAATGATAATAATGTCATCAGAATTTACATTTATATTTGTATATGAATCTATAATAGTGCAATTATTATCTGATAATAATGAATAATTAGATTTAAATAAATTAATCCATGTACGAATACCGGTAGTTTGAGATAGTAATTTATGGTATAAATATATCATAAATTATTTATATAAAATTATAATTAATATTTAATTTATTAATTTAAAGGTAGATATTCATATCACCGGATGCACTAGTAGAAGAATGATCCCAGTCTAATTTACTGTCCCATACACTTGGGTTAAGTGATTGGTGTAAGCAAGATACAGTATTGGATTTTTTGCATACGTCATCAGTATTGGTTAAAGCGAGATAAGTTGAACTATTAGCATCAACAGCTTTATTAGATGCTATACTGACATCGAAATTAGTTAATCTGTTTACGAGTCTAAATCTCATCATATTTTCAAGACCAGCCATATTAAAGGTAATACTTCTTATTTCTAATCTATCGGTAGCATTGACAGGTGATTGGATAGCAGAAGTAAATTCAATAGAAATGTTAGGATTAGCATTTAATTTATAAATTGTAGAAGTATCTTTGGTGTAGAATAATTTTACATTACTAGATAATACATATTTTAATGTACTTGGATCTTTTACGTTAGTAGCAAAGATACGGAAATCACTGTCGTTAAGGACAACCATTTCATCGGATTTATTGTTGCAATCAGATAAAACTAATCTTCTGTTATTTTTACCATCAGCCATAACAGTAAATTCATAACATCTTGATTGGGATTTAGCTAAAGGAGCAATGTAATCACCACCACAGTTATTGTTCCATGAGATATTGCATCCTAATTTTTCAACAGTTCTTTTAACTACTCCAGAAACATAAACTGAAACAAATGCTAAACCAAGTACATTGAAATATGGTCCATTAACAAATACGGCACCTGTTTGAGTAGGAATACGGAAGGTATTATATGATGAAACAGAGTATAGTGATTCATTGGTAGTGTTATTGACGAAATTAGCTACATTTCTTCTTACATAGAATTCGTTATTAGAGATTGCAGGTGCATTTGTAGAAGCTTCTCCCATTTCGAAAACATTACCTGCGAATGAAAAGTTAAATCTGGATTTCATTTGAGCAGCATCATATTTATTAAAATCACTGGATACACCACTTAAATTAAGTAATTCAGCATCTTTTTGTAATCTATAAGAATGAACTCCGGTAGATGATTTATCGACAATATAATAATATTTAGCACCGATACCAGGTCTAGTAAGATATCTGGTTTGTATTGCTTGCCACATATTTACAATATTTATTCCGTTAAATTCATCAAGTTGATATTCAATATCACAATTGATATTAACAGATGATGCAATACCATTGACATCCATAAAACGATCATCAACTGAGAATTTAATTGATTTATTATATGCATATTTGCTAGGTAAAGCTACACCATTATCATTTGAATTTAGTTGATTGCCATTACTAGCAAATGTATTATCTGATAAAAGATCAAGAGAGGTTTTATTAATATGTTCACAAAATACAGCAGAATTGTCATTGACAGCTGCTTTTATTGTTTCAAAAGAAGCGCAATAAGGAACATAATGACATAAACCTTTACCTTCAGTACCGTCGACACTAACGAATACTTTTTTAACAACATATACATAATCAGATCTACCTTTGTAAGTATGGCCTTTAATGGTAGGAGCAAGATTTACTTCACTAATATCTAATTTAGTTGATTTTACAACTGGTAAAGCATTAATATGATAAGTATTTGGTGCAATTGGATCACCACTAGTATCTACACGATTTTCACTAACATCAGTATCAGGATCTATTTTTTCAGCATGTGGTACAAAATATTGTTGGTCTTTAGTATCTTTATCAACCCAATTTACTTTAATTTCAGTATTATTGGTAGTTGTAATTATAGGAACATTATTATTATGTACGATAAAGTTATGATTATTTACATGAACACCATCAACAGGATCATGAGAATCTTCTACAACAGTGGTTCCACTTAAGTATTCAAATTTTCCATATGATAATTCACCTTCATTTCCTTTTTCGACGGAAAAAGGAGTAGATGTAATTGATTCATTTTCGATTTGTGTAGGGTTAGTTTTAACTTGGACATATCCCCTGTCACCGATTTTCATATTTCCAGCATTAATATTTAAACTAGCAGTAAAACTACCAGCATTATTATCTTGACTGACAATTATTGGTTCATTATAACCAGCATTTAAAGTTCTGTTAATTGACATCTTTATATATATATATATATATAAAGATTTTTTTTTTGTAATTTCTATAATAATTATTTTGATTTAATAGTAATAATTTTATAATATTTAATTTTATATTATAAATAGCTTATAATGTCATAAAAAATAATTATTATAGAAATTATATTTAGTTATGGTTATTGCATTTAAAAATTTATAAAAAAATATTATTAATAATATTTTTTGATAAATGAATTTAATTAATTATTTTGAAATTTATAAAGTAGCTGGATTAATTTGATTAAGTTTACCCTTTAAAGCGGCTGAACCATTTACTGATATAAATTTTTCAAAACTAACGTATGCTCCAGTATTGTATTTACCGAGTACACTAGTTGTAATGCCAGTATGGGATACAGAATCGTTTACATTATTATTATATGATACAAATTCAATATTTGATGCTTTAACAGCATTATTACCAGAAACCATAACTTGAGCAGTTATAAATTGATAATCAGCATCATCAGTATTTGTATTACCTGGATTATTACCAGATAATCCACTAATATCTTCAGGGATGTATCTTAAGAAAGTAAATTCTGTAAATGCCAATTTATCTGTAAGTGAATTAACACTAGTGTCAGTAGATTTGTTAAAGGCATAATAAAATTTACCACCAACTGTAACTCTATATAAGTTAAATTTATAAGAAGTAGCACTACCACCTGTAACATTTATCATGTCAAGTCTAGTGATTTTACCAGATTCATTTACAACTAATTGAACACGAACAGATTTATTAACTGGTGTATCTTTAGCATTATTTATTGAGTTAACTAAAGAACTAAATGATTTAAATGTGAGACTAACGCCAGTTAAATTGATGACTCTTTCTTTAGTAGTAGCATCTACATAACATGTTATAGAATCTGATGCTCCAGCTACAGAATGAGGTAAAAATCTTAAATCTTTAAAGTTAGCAGTAATTATTGGTTGTAATTGAGCTATAAGTTCAGATTCAATTAAGTAATATTTGTCGACAGTAATACTACCGGCACTAGATCTTTTAATGGAATCGGCTAAATTAGCAGTTGATAAAGATTTTATACTTTCTGAATCATCAATTAACCACATATCAGGGACTGTAACTTGTAAATCAGATGCAATTGCATATGTATTATTTTTTATTTCATCAGCAGTTAAAGCACATAATTCCCATTTATCAGTTGCTTTAGTTCTTCTGAGTTTAACTGATTTATTAACATTTTTATTGGCATAAACTTTTAATGCATCCGAACTTCCACCAGTAGATGCATTTGATATAGCAGTACATAATTCATTAAATTTAATATAGCATTCTACGTCATTAAATTCTACACCATCATTCATATTTTCGACTAAATCGTTAGAAATTGAAACATTTCCAGTTTCAACATCAAAATCTTTATTTAAATCAAAACTTAATTGAGGATTGAATGATACTTTTGACATATCAATACCATGTCTATAATTGATAAAAAGATTAGCATATTTACCAATACAATTATTATCATAATCTATTCTAATTTTTTGAGCAATAGCACTTCCGTTACCAACAATGTTGATAATTTGATTCACATTGTGTGGAGTTTGAGTTAAATCAACACTAGATACGGTAACTTGATTAAATATAAGTGCATCTTTGCCATCAGCACCATCTTTGCCATTAGCACCATCTTTGCCATTAACACCATCTTTGCCATCAGCACCATCTTTGCCATCAGCACCATCTTTGCCATTAGCACCATCTTTGCCATTAGCACCATCTTTGCCATCATGACCATTTGCACCATCTTTACCATTAGCACCGTCTTTACCATTGGCACCAGCAGCACCATCTTTGCCATCATGACCATTAGCACCAGCAGGACCAGCAGGACCAGCAGGACCAGCAGGACCAGCAAGACCAGCAGGACCAGCAGGACCAGCAGGACCAGCAAGACCAGCAGGTAATGGTACAGTAACAACTGAATATCTTTCAGTTGGTTGAGTATAAGCTTCGCCAGCAGTAGGTAAACCATAGACATCAACTTCAGGGATGGTTAAAACTAAAGAATTATTTTGTACTTTAGTGTTTTGTAAGACTTGAACAAGTGAACTAACACTGGTGAAGATTGATTGAGCTCTATTTGGTAAATAGGAACGTCCTTCTTTTTGTCCGTTTTCTATCCAATGAACAGCTAAAAGGGTTTTTCTTTCATTAACTTCTAATGATCCAAAACGGGCTTTTAAATCATCATAATTATTCATATATTGATCTGGATTAAAATCAGCAGGAACAAGTAGATCTTTCATTATTATATATATATATATATAATAATATTTTTTTTTTAAAACTATATATAAAGAATTATAATTAATTAACAATTTTTAATTCTCAAAAAAATCAACTATAAGTTTAAAAAAAAATATTTTAAGACAATAATTATTAGATGAAAATTGGAATAATTTTACACATAGGTAATTATGATATGATAGAATATTATGAGAAAATTTTATTAAATTTGGCTCAATTTATAAGATTTGAAATGTTTATTACTATTTCAAAAAAAGAAAATGGTTTACCAGAATTAATGAATAATTTAAATTTATTAAATATTAAATTAAAAAAAAGTGGAAGTGATATAAACCAAATATTTAATGTTGACAATAAAGGCTATGACATATATCCTTTTTTAAAAGTTATTGAATATTTTATAGAAAATAATTTAAATTATGATATATGTTTAAAACTTCATACAAAAACAAATAATGAATGGAGAAATAAACTAGTATTACCTTTAATTGATAAATATTTAGTTAAACTAATACTAAAAAATGTTAAACAAAATAATAAAATAGGAATTATAGGTTCTCCATTCTATCATTATAGATTAGATCGTCCAAATTCAGAATATGTTATACCATTAGGAAAAAAATATTTTAATTATGATTTCACAAAATATTATGATAAAATTATAAAAAATAGTTTAACTTTAGATGTTGATTTTTATAGATATTATGAACAAGATTTAAATAGTTTATTAATAAATGATTATTTTTATTATAATTCAGAAGAGAAAACATCATTTATAACAAATCATTATTATAATAATGGAATAAATGAATATTATAGAGTATATAATAAAAATTTAATAGAAACATTAAGATCAAAAACAAGTTATTTTATAGCTGGTACAATATTTTGGTTTCAACCAAATGTTTTGATCAATGAATTTAAAAAAATAAAATTAAACAATAAATTTTATTCGATGTTTCCATATGGATATTTATCGGATGCCAAAACACCACAAATACCACATAGTTGGGAACGTATATTTAGTTTATTATATGCAGAGAATAACTATAAAGTTATTAGTACAATACATTTAAAACCATGTAGTAACAATAATGTTTTTATCTTATTTAATGAAATAAAAAATTTTGATGTTCTTGAATTAAAATACAATATGAAACATGATTCAGAAATATATTCATTTGATAAAAATATAAATGAAAAATTTAAAATAAAAAATGTTTCAAAATATAATAACGATTACTACTGTAATTTACTAAAATTGATTACACACTTAAATTTAACAACTATTAATAATTTATATTATATTAATAGTGAAAAATCAAAAACTTTATATGTATCAAAAAATAAAAATAATAATCTAATTGACAACATACAAAATTATAATATTATAATCACATTTGATGTAATTTTATTAATTATTAGTTTTATTAAATTAAATGAAAGTATTGCATTACCAATAAATATATTTAATGATTTTTTATGTCTCAATAAATTTTTAAATAACTATGGATTTTATTTTAATGAAATATAAATACCATTATAATTTATAAATATCAGAAACCAATTGTATTGTATTATTGATTTCCGGTATATCAAGTACAAAGTTTGCTTGATGTAATTTAGATTTTAATATAAAATCTCTTTTAGGTTTATCAGGAAATGTATTTTTAAACATTTGGACATGAATATTATTTTTGTTTATATCAGACATTATATATCTTTCAACATTTCTAGGTAATAAGTTAAAACTTTTATATGGTAATACAGTTAATAACTGAACTATTGGATTTAATAACATTTTGTTATTTGACTTATCTTTAAATTTATCCATAATACTATTTAATTCATTATCGTCTGTTTTTTCTAAATAATCATATACTTGACTTAATAATGGATTTGTTAAAAATTTATAATAATATAAATAGTCTGGACAACCTTTGTAGTAATAATATAATACATAACTTAATGTACTTAAATATATTTTTATTATTTTATCTAAAATTTCTATATTTAATTCTAATTCTTTCCCATCATAAAAATCATCTGTCATATTTATATTATCAAGTAATAATGTTGACATAAATTGTTTATTGGAGTTTTTACATACACATGCTTTAGATCCAAAATAATGATGTATGTATCTTTTTTTGCGTTCCTCATAAGGAATCTCTTTTTTGGATATTTTAATTGGATCCGGAAATTTAAACATTAAATGGTTTAATCTATCTATTTGTTCATTTGCTGGATTATTATCTTCATTTGATTTATGTCTAAATTTTTGAATATTTTCAAAATAATATTGTTCATATGTTGCAAGTTTATTTATTAATGTTTTAAATAATTTCCAATTAATGGTAAATCTATTGAAAGGTTCATCACATGATAAACCTTTTACCGGTTCATCACATGATAAACCTTTCCATTGTATTATATATTCATTATCTGCATTATTTTCATATAATTCTAATTTTGCATTTATATATTGATTAATTAACATATCGTAACCATTCAATTTACCTTTGTTAAATCTCATATTTACTGATGGACATGGTTGTATAAAATCATTGCCAAGTATTAATGTTATAAATATAAAATCATTAACTAAATTAAAATTAATATTATTATTAATTAATAAATTATTTTTATCATTGCATATTGTTAATTCATCTGAAATACATTTAGCAACAGCACTAATATCAAAATAAATCATATATAATTCATCTAATGAAAATTTGTCATTTTCTCTTAATAACATAATGTTATTTCCATTTTTATATATTTTACCATATAAAATTAAATTTAAAATGATTAAATCAGCATCTAAACCATATATTATAATATTTTTATTTTTAAAATTTTCTAGCATAAATTTATTTTCAATAAATCTAATTATTTTATGTTCACCTTCGCCTATTTCATTAAATGATGAATAAACATATTGTTGTTTACCTAATTTATTTTTATTTTCAAAATAATTTGTTAAATACTTATCGAAATTTTCCATAAACTTAGTACCAGGAGTAATTGAATTTGTATCATATGTATCTTCTAATACAACACCAAATTTTGATTTAATATTATTGTATATTTCTTTATCAATAACTGAAGCAAATCTTCTTTGTCGTTGTTGAGCCATTTTAGACATAGGACATATACCATCTATATATACAGCTATTAATTCAGTTGGATTAGAATAATTGATAACCATTTCAAGATATTTAATACATTCTTTCATTAATTTGTCTTCAAAATCTTCGATACTATTAAATTTAGTTTTACCATTAGTATCTAAATTTTGTGTCCATAATATTCTACATACAGGATGAATTAAACAGTTAAAATCAAAAAATAACATATCAGAAGATTCATTAATGAAATTATCTGGGTTGTTTAATAATTGTTCAATTTCACAATCACTATTAGTTGAGTTAAGTTTAGTTTTAATAATGTGTTTTTTATATTTGTGTGATAAATTAGCAAATAATCCGGGGATTCCCATAAATAGTATTAATTAATACTATTTATATAAGTTTAATTAATATATATATACTTTTAATCAATTTTTTTCGTGCCATTTTAAATATTTAAGAAAAAATATATTATAAAACCCCTTAAAAAAAATCTTTCTTATATTATATATATTATGAATTCCGATATGTCCAATACTGAATCTCTTGAAATTACTTTAAATGAAATATTAGGTGCAGGTAAACGTAAAGCAACTAAATCTAAAGCAAAAAAAGCTTCTAAAGGTTCTAAAGGTTCCAAAAAATCAAAAGGCTCTAAATCTATGAAAGGAGGTGCTAAAAAATCAAAAGGCTCTAAAAAATCTAAAGGTTCTAAAAAATCTAAAGGTTCTAAATCTATGAAAGGAGGTGCTACTGAAAATAAACCAAAAGAACAAAAAATGGGTAGTTCTAAAAAATCAAAAGGATCAATAAATGGTGGTGCTAAAAAATCAAAAGGTTCTAAAAAATCAAAAGGTTCTAAAAAAGCTAAACGTGCTCTATCACCTAAATTAATTGCTTTTCAAGAAATTGTTAAAGCAGCAGCTGCCAAATTAGGTAAAGGTGGTAAAATTGCAATTATGATTGCTAAACATGCTAATGATGCTGCTAAAGCTAAAGTAGGTGTAGATGCTGCTGTAGAAGTATTAAAGAAAGAAGCTATTTCTCAATTAAATTCTAACTTTGAATCTTACAAAAAGAAAGTAACTGCTTAAAAATCTTAATTAATTTAAATATTATTACATTATTAAAGGTAATAATAATTAAAAAATTGATTATTTAATTCAGATGAATATTTATTTTATTATAATAAGTATATAAAATGAGTAATAAAATACAAGATGAATTTACTTTGTTATTAAATAAAGTACAACAACAAATATCAGAATTGGAAATAATAATAGATTTAGACCAAAATCCAAAAGTAGTTGAACATGTGGCTAATATAAAAAAAGAAATAGAACAAATATTAATTACTAAAGATTTAATTAAACTACAAAATATTTGGTCATCTAATTTTAACAATAAAATAGAACAATATGAAGATGATGATTTTATGTAATTATTTTGTCATCTAATATTTTAAATTGTGGTTTTGAATTTAAATATGTTATTTCTAATACTTCTAATCTATTTTTAACATGTTTATGATCTTTAAAAGCTTCAAATGCACTAGAAGCACCAATATCAACTCTCCAAATTGCTTTATTACATGCACTATTAATACCATATTCATCAGAAATTTGTGGTGTATGACCAATAATTATTCCATTAATATTATATAATTTAAAAACAGGTTTTAAATATTCATCACATTTAATGGCAACTTTTGTTTTTGTATCATTATTATTACTGGAATTTATAGAAATGTCAGCCGGAATTTGTCCTAAAACTCTATTCCAAAATATAGAATATTTACTGGTTAATAACAACTTAAGTCTATCTTTCAAATTAAAAGATATTAATAAATTATTATTGTCATTTAATTTATTTTTTTCTGCTATTGTATATAATAATGATTTACTTTCTAATTCATTACTTAATTTACCTAATAACCATCTTCTGACTATTAAATTTAAATCATCTATATTATATGATTCAGCCATTTTTTTAATTAATCCTCCATGAACAAATAAAATATCACCAACAATTACTGCACTTAATCTGGTACATGCTAAGTATTTATTAGCTTTTTCAGGTAATCCGTTATTGTCATTATTTACTTTACTCTGATTTGAAAATTGTAATATTCTATTTTCTTTACCCTGTTTTATTAATTCATGTATATTTATACCATCTAATTGAATATCAGTAAGATTTACATTAGGAACATATTGTAAAAGACCAAATAATGAAACATAATTTAAATTACCTTGTACATTCATTAATTCATGATTTCCTAATAAACTAATAACTCTTCCATTATCTTTTCTTGCTATTTGATTTACATCTGTATAAAATTTTAATATTTTAATATCAGATGCTTCATCATTAGGTGTTGCACCAACCATATCACATGTACCATCAATAGGTCTACAACGATCAACTTGATCACCAACTTGTACCACAATAGTATCTTTACCGATCCATTTATAATATTCAGTATTATTATTTTTCAAAACAATAGAAGCCAAATTGGTAGTAATATCATTTTTTTTAACATTTACTTTTTGAATACACCCAGCAATTTCAAGCATTTTAATGGCAACAACTAAGTCTCCATGAATATCACCAATTGCAATTGTTCTTGAAGTTGGATTTAATATATTAGGTATATATTCATAACCATTACATTCTTCACTAAATGACTGTTCATTACTTAATGGTCTACTACCGCCATATATAATAATAGATTTAGATTTATTTGACATTATTCTTATAATATATAAGATATTATAATTTCATTTCATATAAAAATAATATTATTCCAATGGAACAACAGGATATTTATTATTTAATTCATAATATAACTGATTATTAATTAATTTATCTGTTTTTACAATTTTTAAAGGTATTAATTTTTTCCATAACTCAATATTGTTATTATCATTGTTATTTTCTTTTTTATTTTCACTAATTTCTTTACCAATGTCATTTAATATACTTTTCTTTTCATTACCATATAATAAATCACTAATATTAGTGATTTCATTTGCGGAAATATATCCAGGTTCATTATTGTTTGT
>JACCDO011291408.1_pt1 | contig 55170 bp, 51 predicted proteins | sample 7446101 | NCBI WGS metagenome assembly JACCDO01 (sample SAMN15323440, study PRJNA562643) | freshwater metagenome | isolation source: river surface water | place: USA:Blue River Watershed | collected 2017-08-16 | reverse complement strand
GGTATTATTTGCTGTTCTCTTAATTTAAAATCTCCTCTACACATTTCATTACGATAATTTTCTATATCCTCGTAAGAATCTAATTTTTTTCTTTTTGGTATAGTATGGTAATAGAATTCTCTTTTTTTAAATGTTTTCAATTGAAATTCTTCATCATTTGGTTCTGGATAATTTGCCATAATTATTAATATACTAGATTTTTATTTATATTCTCTTGCGACTTGGATAGATTTTTAATTGCACATAACACATATTTAGTTTCTCAAGATTTTGTTATTCGATTGATAATATTAATAATATATTATAATAATAATATATTATTATATTATGAATAGAGAACGTATTCAAAAAATAAATGATTTAATAAAAAAAATAAAAGACAAGGATGTATTAAAAGAAATTTTTTTTTTAGTTCAATCTGATTCAAATGCAAATTATTCTCATAATAATAATGGAATTTTTTTTGATTTAACAATATTAATACCAACTACATTAGAAAAGATAGAAGAATTAGTTAAAAATAATTTAACACAAACAACAACACATACAGATAGTGAAATATTAAATTAATTATTTATAATTAAATGATTCTTATAATAAATTGAATTTTTTTTGCAGTCTGTAATCATTAATCTAGACAATAGTTCAAATTCATTTAATTCTTTCAGTAAATGTAATAAACTAGATGTTAATATTATATTATTATTTTCAATAATTATAGAACTACTTAAAAATATTGAAGGGTTTTTGAATTCAACTATTCGAGCGTTTCTATCTATATTATTTATATTTAACTTTATTCTAACATCCTTATCATAATTAAATACTACATAACAATCAATAGGAATATATGTTTTATGAATAGGACAATAAATTTTATCACAAATGGTTTTAAAGTTATTTATTTTTGTAATTAATTCTTTTCTTTCATCCAATACATAGATATTATTAAATTGTTTATCTAATGTCATTAATATATAAATTGAAGGAAGAACGAATACCATGTTATTACTTATATTTTGAGTAACTATTCCATATAATCCATTATTATTATTATATATTGGTTCTCCACATATTAAATTATCTGCTGAATTTTTTTTAAAAACATTATACATAACAACAGGATTTCCAGGTATTTCATGAATAGGGTTAAATGTATTTTGAATGAATTTTAATTTAATATTATTATTTATACATTTTTCATTAATATCTAAATCTTTTTTAATAAAATGTTTAAAAACAAATACATTTTCATGAATAAAACTAAGTGGAATAATTAATAAATCATTCCATTTAGAAACAATAAAATTATTAATAACAATATTATTAATTTTAATATATTTAATTGGCAAACCACGATATATAGTAACAATATAATATTTGTTCTTATAATTAACATGAATACCTTTATAATCAATTATATATTCATCATTAATACCGTCAATAAATAATTTAACATCAATTGTATTCGAGTTCATTATTATTCGTATTATATGGTTAAATGATAAAATATCAATTTTTATCTTAAATTAAATGAATCTCTATTATTAAGAAAATATTGTATATTTGGTAAATTATCATTATTTAATAAAAATCTTTCATAAGAATAATTTGATATATTTTCTCTAACTGTTTTAATTACATATTCCCATTCTTTACCAAAAAATACTTTTGTATTAACTTTACTTTCAACAACATTATATATAATATTTTTAATATAATAATTATTATAGTGAATTGGGAAATAAGTAGTTAATTTAGTTATATCTATATTATAAATAATACTCATTTGATCGTTTGCATAATTATTATAACCAATATAATTACTAATATTTTTTACTAATGTATTAAAATAAGTTACGGGTTTATTATCTACTTTTATAGTAAATAATGGTTTTATTTTACATTCAAGGTTATTCATATTTTTATATCCATTATTGAACATTACAGAGAAGAATAAAGGTTGGCTAATAAAAAATACAATATTTAATTTTTCCTCTGGTGTATTTTTCGTAATTGGTTTTAATAAAGATGCATTTAATTTTTTTGCCCAATCAAATGGATTTATTTTATTATATCTTTCATCATATTCAATATTTGCAGTATATACTAATAATGACAGATTAATTAAATTATTAAAATAATTCATAACTGTATTATAATTCAAATAATGATTATTACATACATTTATAATTTTTTGTTTATTTTTTAATAAATCTTCTCTTAATATATTTTTAAATTTATTAGATGATTTTAACCAAAATAAATAACCTATATCATTATCTAATCTTCCATTGTTTTTTAAGTTTTTTATAATATCAAGTGAATCTTTAATTTCATATAAATTATTATTTTTAAAATTATTTATTATATTGTCAAATTGATTTTTAAATTTGTCAAATACTGTTTTATTATTAAATAAATTAAAAATAATCAAGTCTTTTAATTGTTCTCTAAGTGTTTTACATACATAATATAAAGAGGTTATATCTGAATCAGAACCAAATATATTAAGTATTTCTGTATAACAAATTAAATTATTTTTAGACATAATTAGTGATGATATATTACCATTTAATGTATTAATCATACTAATTATTTCACATCCTTCGTATAACATATTGTAACCACTTAATAAAAATAAAATAACTGCATATTTATCAGTTAACTTTGTAATACTAATAATATCATTAACTTTATCAAATAAATGTGTTTTTATTAATGATGTATAATCATCATTTTTATAAGGAACTAAAAATAATTTATTTCGTGTTATAAATTCAAATGATAAATAATTTTCTGTTTTAATATTGTCAATTAATGTTTTATCAAAATAAATAATATTTCCTAATATATTTCTTGTAATTCTATATTCATATGGGTGAATTATAAATAATTTACATTTTAAATCTAATAAATCATAATACTCATATCCAATATTATCTCTATTTAACCAATTTGGAAAACTATCTCCTGTTAATTCATTAAAGGGATAAAAATATTTTTCATCTGGAGGTAGTGTGCATAATAAAAACTGAAATAATAATATGTCATACATTTTTATAAAACTAGCTTTTTTATAATAATCTGGATTTCTAATATTTTTATCAATATTATCATAAAATTTTTTATATAAATAAGGATTAAAATTATCATCAAAAATTGGATATGTAGTTCCAATAGTTAATAATTTTAAAAATCCCATATAAATAAAATCTGATGTTATTTTATATTTAATTTTAACATTTTCCCTTTTTCCTTTACCATACATATGATATACATGACCATCTGCTACTCTTCCTACACGACCTTTTCTTTGAATCCTACTTGATTCTGATATTTGTTCTAATGTTATATTGTATGAATCAGAATCTATTGAATAAATATTGTTTTTTGCATAACCAGTATCAACTACATATCTTAGTGTATCAATTGTAATAGATGCTTCTGCAACATTTGTTGCAACAATTATTGCCCTTTTATAAGAGCCATATGGAACATCATTTATTTCTTTCCAATTTTCATCCCATTCATTTGATATGTTTATTTTTTTATTTCTAATTTTTGATATATTTTTATCAATATCTTCAATCATTTCTTTATATTTTGTATTCATTCTTGAATAAAACGGGAGTGCGATTATATGTTGGGGTGTAATTCTATTTAATTCATCAACTGCTTTTTTAATATCCTCCTCGCCTACTGAAAACAATAATATATCACCTATATCAGATTTATTACAAATATTTAATATTGTCATATAACTCTTTTCTTGTGCAATTTCTGCATTTTTTTTCATATCTGAACCAAATTTTTTTTCTATATCTTCATCATAATATTCATAAATTTTATATGGGAATGGTTCTTTAGGAATTGAAATATGAACTCTTCTATCTAAATAATAACAATCTATAAAATATGAATCAATATTATTAATAGATGTTCCTAATAATGGGTGTAATATTAGTGGTTGTTTAATTGGATGAACTATATTATCATTCACATATTTATAATAATTTCTATAAATTGGTTCATCATCATCCATAGTAGCAGATACAATAATTAATCTAATTGAATTATTTATCATACATGTATTTCTCATTAATGTTAAAATTATATCCATATTTGTATTATGTTCATGAGCTTCATCAATCATAACAACATCATAAATATTATCTAAACTATAAAGAGCTTCTGTTTTATTATCATCATAAATTTGAAATTTCATATATGGATTGGTAATTAATGATTGAAGTAAAGAACCATCTGTCATTAAAGTTAAAGTAAGATGGTCATTATATTTTTTAAGATGGTTATCATTTGCATGCTTATACTGAATATAATATTCATCACTCTTATATTCTATATTTGAATTAAATTTTTTTTCAAATATATCAACACCCATTTCTTTTGCGATTCTTTTTGCATTACCAACAGTTGGTGGAATACGTGGTTGTGTGCATACAATTCTACCATCATTTTTATAATCATACATTTTCAAAGCATATAATGTTAATTTAGGAACTTGAGTTGATTTACCAGTTCCAGTTGAACCAGTTACATATAATATAGAATGATTAATATAATGATTAAAATAATTAATTTGAGACATCCAATCATTCGCATAATATGTATAAAAAACCATTTCTGATGTTAATTTATCAATATATTTTTTATTATTATATTCTTTCAATTCATTATAAGGTCTATTTGTTAAAAAATAATTTGTTGTTAATAATTGTGGATTGTTATTAAAAAATATTTTTAAATTATTTTTAATCATATTATTTTTAATATTTGTATCATTACTTAATAATTTATTATCAGTTAAATCAAAATTAATATTAAATTCAGATAATAATCCATTATCATATAAATATTCCCATGGTAAATCATTTTTTATTGAATTCCAAGCATTTTCTAATAATATCATAGTTTCATTAAATATATTATTATTATCAGTTTGTTCTTGTAATTCTATATTTTTTTTAATATTTAACCATCTAATTTCTGGATTAAAATAGAAAAGTAAAAATCTAGCAGCATTTTCTTCAGATATGTTTTTAAAAATATTACCTTTAAATAGAAATTCAGGTTCATTTATAAGTTTATTTACTTTTACAACATGACATAATGATTTTGCAATATTATATAAATTTTTTAGATTCATTTTTTTATCTGAAGCCTCTACTAAATTGAAAAAATTCATTTTTATTTTATAATTATTATCTGTATTTTTAATTAAATATTTTGAATACGGTGTTAATCTGAATTGATTTAATGTTTCTTTTAAATAAGTAAATATATCAATATAATCTAACTTACTAAAACAATTAATAATTATATCATTTGTAATATTTCCAACTTGCAATTCACCTGCATCCAATTCAGGTGTATCAACTGCAAAAATAATATTATTTAGTGTTTCTTTTATAACATCATTAATTAATAATTTATTAGAATAGTTTAGACACATAAAAATAATGATGTTTAATAAAATATTACATTCCCAATTAATATCTAAATAAACAGGAATATTATTTGATAAATTATTAATACAATCTTTTATGCTTTTATCAAATTTATTTTTATCATCTGAAGTTAAACTATAATAATCAGTATTATTAATAACAACACCGATATTAATCATTTTTGTTAAATATTGAATCATATAAAAATATTGTCCTTTAACTTTTTGACAAAATATAGTCCATTTGATTTTTTTTATTGAATTATAATATCCATTTGTTAAAACATTATAATAATCTCCTAAATAAAGCCCGTTGCTTTCTCTAAATGTATTCCATAAATCAAAATATTTTTTAGTCATATAATTAGGTTGTAATGAAGAACGTAGTTTATTAAAATTATCAATACTAATTTTATATAAATGATTATTTTTATAATCAACCGTTGGTAAAATATCTATAAAATTAACAATATAATAATCTCCTATATATATCCCTTTATTTTCTTTAAATTTATGAAATGAATCATAAAAATTATTAATAAATTGGTCTGGTTGTAATAAAGAAGTTAATTTATTAATATCATTCATAGTAGTTTTATATAAATGGCTTGTTCTATAATTAACAATAGGTATAATATTTATCCAATTAACATATAATTTACCATTTGTAATTTTAATAGTTTCTAACATTGAAACAAAATTATTTTCAATACAATGATAAATCATATGTTGATTATTTTCATATAAATCTAATAAAATATCATTTTTGTCATTTAATAATCCTAATGTAAAATTACTAAATGGGAAATATTGTTTAATTATTTCCTTCCGTTCTCTATTTAATATTCTATTAGTAATTGTTTTTTTATTGTTATCATCTGATTTAAATATAATATCGGTTAAATTAACTAATTTATCAAAATTATTATCACCAATGTATGGAATTAAGGTTAAAACTAATGATGATATATCTCTAGAATTATTTTTCATCCATTGTTGATAACCTTTGGTTTTTGAGAAATTATATTTTACACTAATATCTTCTATTAAATATAATGTTAATTTATGTAAAATATTCATATCATATTTATTTAATAATGGTAATAAATTTCCTATTGAATCAAATATATCTGATTTAAAATATTCTTCGATAAATATGAATTTATATTTATCTATTTCTGTAATTAAAGTTGATATCATTATATTAATATTATATTAATAGATAAATAATATTTATCTATTAATATATAATAACTATGCCAGGTTCATTTATGCAGCTCGCTGCATTTGGGTTACAAGATTTATATTTAATAGAAGAACCTCAAATGACATATTGGAAAAATTTATATTTCCAGCATACAAATTTCGCAATTGAATCTATTCAACATTCATTTAGTGGAAATAATAATTTTGGTAATTTAATATCATGTACTATACCTAAAGATAATGGAGATTTAATGGGAAAATCTTATATAAGTGCTAATATTACAAATATTAATAAAACTAGACCTGTCAGGGAATGGTCTTGGGTTAATAAAATCAAAAATCCTGCAAATTTTAATGATATATATAGTCAAAGTGTTAAAATTTCACCTGATGGAACTTATTCAATTATAACTGGATTTTTTAGTGGTCAAATTGAATATAATAATGTATTAATTGGAGATCCATTGTTATCATCTATTTTTGTTCTTAAAGTTAATGCAATAACTGGTGATTTCATATGGATTAAAACAGCTACTAACAATAATAATATAGATACTGGAATGAATTTTATGGATGTTATTATATTAGATGATAATTCAATATATTTAACAGGTTATTTTCATAATGTAATTAATTTTGATGGCAACCAATTAATTTCTAATTCTATACCAAATAATTATAATAGTTTCATAGTTAAATTATCAAGTGATGGTAATACTTGGAGTAATATAATTCATGTAAGTAGTACAGATAATTGTAGTATTAGTTCAATGCTCTATATTAACAATATGTTATATGTAGCAGGTGATTTTAATGGACATCTAATTATAAATACATCATCATTAATATGTAATGAAAAAATGAATGGTTTTATATGTTGTATCCAACCTAATTTAAATGTATCATGGTTAAAAAAATTAAGTGGGTTAAATAATAATATAAATTCATATGTTAAAATATCAACTATTAGTTCTAATATTGAATCAACATCTATTGTAATTAATGGTTATTTTTCAATACAAGCCAATTTTGATACTTTAACACTTAATTCTAATGGTCAATGTGATGTGTATATCTCTAAAATATCATTAAATGGTGACTTTGTATGGGTTAATAAAATTGGAGGTAATTTTAATGAAATATCAACAACTGGTTTTACTTATTATAACGGTAAATCAATAAAAGTATTAACTAACAATAATATTGTATTAACAGGTGTATTTTTTAGTAATACTCTTCAATTTAATAACAGTGATATTATTCTCATAGGTGATGGAAATAAAACAACATTTATTGCTCAATTATCATATGACAATATATGGTTATGGGCAATTAAAATAGATAATCCAGAAAATTGTATTAATACTTGTCCATCTTCTATATTTGCAAGTGATTTTGACAATTCAATTATGGTTAGTGGTAGTTTTGGTAATCCATTATATCAAATAGGTAATACTACTTTGACAAATTATGATATTAATGGTTCTAGCGATACTTATATTACTAAAATTAGTAAAGAAGGAGATATAATATGGGCTATGAGTATAGGTGGTTCAAGATCAGATTTCCCAGCAAATTTAGATATTTCACCAGATGGTTCATTTGTTATATTAATTGGTTATTTTGACAGTTTATTAATGAATATTGGTGATTTTACCTTAGATAATGATGGTAATCAAACTTATACATATATTGTTAAATTGGACATATTAGGATTTCCTATAATTAATAGAATTGGATTCCAAATATTAAATTATGTTGAATTAAGAATTGGAGGTAAAACAATAGATAAACATTATTCAAATTGGATGTATATTTGGTCTGAATTATCTCATAATACAGATATGAAACAATTATTAGATAAAATGGTTGGGACTTATAATGATGAATTAACAGAATATACTGTTAATATACCATTATTTTTTTCATATTGTATATATTATGGATTAGCAATTCCATTAATTAGTCTAAAATACCATGATGTTGAAATTTATGTTAATTTAGAAAATAAAGAAATTTTATTTGGTTTTGGTACAACTGCTACTATTAGTACTATTAATTTATGGATAGATTATTATTTTCTAGATACAAAAGAACGACAAGAATTTGCAGAACAAAGTCATGATTATCTAATTGAGACAGTTCAATATCAAGAAGAATATATAATTAATAATGAAACAACATTAGTTAAATTAGATTTTAATCATCCTATTAAATTTTTATCATGGGCTATTAGAACAAACGACAGTTCTATATTTGATTATACAGACAATAATCAATCTTGTTTTGTAGAAGGTCAATTGTTTATTAATAATAGAGAAAGATTTGAAATTAAACCATTTAATTATTTTAATTATATTCAACCATATCAACATTTTAGAGTACTACCACAATTAGGTATTAATGTATATTCATTTGCTTTAGAACCAACTAAACTTGAACCATCTGGATCATGTAATTTTTCTATGATTGATACCAGACTTTAATATTAAAACTAGTACTAATGGAAATAAATTATATATGTATGCTCTAAACTATAATGTATTAAAAATACAAGATGGTATGGGAGGATTAGTTTTTACTAAATAAAACCAAATATTATAATGTAAATTTCAATTTAACTTTGTTAAATTATGATTAATATTATAATGTAAATTTCAATTTAACTTTGTTAAATTATGATTAATATTATAAATATTAAAAATATATATTTTTAATATTTATAATGTAAATTTCCAATTAATTGGTTCAAACATAAATTCATCAGTATCAAAAATTTTTGATAATGCACCTTTAGGATAATTATAGGCAATATTTATATTTAAATCACTATATCTTTTAGTAGCAATTTTTAAAATATTATTGATAATTATTTGATGAGTTACAATTAATATATTATGGTCTTTACCTACATGTTCTCTTATTAATCTACTTAAAAAACTTTTAACACGTGCTGTTACATCTTTCTCTGTTTCTGGATATACATGATTAGAAGGGTCTAATATACTAATATAATTAGGATTACAATTAAATTGTTCAGCTATATATGCTGGTAAATTTATTTTATATGATTCAACTGGAATTAATCTTGGATGTTGTATTTCTGCTAATGAATGTTCTGCATTTATTTTAATATTATTTTGTTTTGAATATGGATATATTGTTTGTAATGTTCTAATAAATGGAGAACTAAATATATAATTTATATTGTGTTTATTTAATTGGTCTATTAATCTTATTGAATTATTTAAACCATCTTCTGTTAATGGAGAAAAAAATGTTCTATCCATTGTTCTATCTTCATGTCTTAATATATATATTTTCATATTATTAATATATAATATATTATTGTTGAGCGCATTGTACCCCAGGTCCTTCTGGCATATCATTCTCTTCAAAAACATTTTTCTCAGAATCTTTTATCTCTATTTCTTTAATATCAACATGTGTTAATTTATCTTCATTCTTTAATATGTTCTGTTCTTTTTGATATTCTGATAAATGTGCTTTAATTAATAATTTCTTTAATATATTATTTTCTTGTTCATCTAATCGTTCTAACTTCGGCATATAGGTAGTTACATGTACGTATAAATCACCTCCCATGCCTTCATTCTTAATTAAAAATGTTGTACTCATATTAGATAACATTTTATCTTGTTTAATAACTAAATTACGACCGTCTAAATGTTTAATCATTTTAGTAAAACCATATAATGACTGAAATAATCTTAATCTAATATCTGTATGTAAATCTTTACCATTACGTTTAAATGTGTCATGTTGTTTTTCTTTAATTATAACAACCAAATTACTTTTACCTGTTTTATAATAATTTCCCATATCATTTATAACTAATTTATTATTATTTTGCAGTTTTTTATTTAATAATAATTCAAAAACTTTATCCTTCATTAAAAATTTATTACCATGGCATTCTTCACATAAATTATTTTTGCTCGGTTTCTCTCCAATTCCACCACAATCATCGCATGGTGCAACAAATTGTTGAATCATTGGTCCTTGGCGAATCATTCTAACTGTTTGTCCTTTACCGTGGCATGTTTTACATTCATTTGATTTACCATCTTTTGAACCTGTTCCATTACATTTATGACAATAATGTTTTTGAGTATAATTAATATCAACCTTTTTACCTTCAAATAATTCTTCTAATGTAACTTCTTTTTCTACAACACAATCTTCATGATTTGCCTGTCTTCTCATATTAAAAGGACCTCCGAAACCTGGCATACCATGCATGCCTCCAAACATACTACCAAATATATCAGCTGGATTAAAACCATGCATGTCTGGCATGTTTTCACCGTCCATTCCAAATTCATCATATTTTTTTCTTTTTTCTGGATCACTTAAAATTGTATTTGCACCTGTAATTTCTTGAAATTTTTTAGTCGCTTGTTCTTTTGTCTCAGGTGGATGCCTATCAGGATGCCATATTTTAGACAATTCGCGATATGCTTTCTTTATTTCCTGTTCAGTAGCATCAGGTTTAATTTCCAATATATCATATAGTTTTGTATCTCTTACCATTAAATTAATATAACTTTTTTATGTTTATATTAATTATTAAAAATTTTTTTGGCAAGATAATTTTTATAATATTTCCAAACAAACAAACTATTTCAGTTCTTATACATTATTTTATAGAAAACATTTTTTGCATAGCTTCAATGTTATATAATAAATAAGAAGTAAAATTGTATTCTGGTTCAACTATATAAAAAATGTTTCTTAATAGACTAGGCGAATATTCCAATCTTTCTCTATTATCGATATTTTCAATAATTATTTTTATTTCATCGCCATCAACATAAAATTCATGTATTCTATATTGAGCTCTGAAATATGCATTATCTGAGTTAACTCTATCACTATCAACCTTAGGTATTAATTTATCATCTACATTAAAAATGAATCCTTCATTATTAACATGTACTTTCAGTACTCCCGCCTCATTATACAAGTCTGTATTTTTTTCAGGACATCCTTCTGGTCTTACTGTATAAAATTTATTAAAAAAATCTATATCGAGACTGGTTCCATCTATTAAAGTTATATAATTATTTTGTTTTACTTCTATGCATTTTTTATCTTTCTTTCTACATACTTCAAAAATTCTGGTTAAACGTTCTTTATATTTAGGATTATAATGTCCTTTTACACACATACCTTGTTCTAAATTTATTTGTGGAGTTTTAATAGGATCACCTCCATTTTGTAAAACTATAGAATCTTTTAAATTTTTATATTTGGTTTTATATTTTTTATATAAATATTTATAATTAATATTATCCATATATAATTATTTATATTATATATTTTGTATAGCTTGTATATTAAGTAATTTATTATTATCCTCAATTTTGTATTCTGGTTCTACTATATAATAATCTCTTTTTAACCAATTATCACCGACCATTCTTTCCTCCTCTTCTGGTTTATTAATATTTTGAAGATATATATCTGCGTCCCCATTACGAGGATGATAATATATGGAACTTATTCTATATACATTTTCTAAATTTGTCTTATCTATTACTTTATCACCTACATTAAAAATGAATCCATCATTATCAACAAAAACTACAGTTCTATCATCATAATCTATTTTTGTATTTTTTTTAGGACATCCTAATTCTCCTACTTTATAAAATTTATTAAATGTTTCAAGACTAATGCTAGTTCCATCTGTTAAAATAATATCATTATTAAAACCCTTCGTTGTGCATTTTTGTTTTTTACATACTTCATGAATTTTACTAAAGCGATTTTTATATAAATCATTATAGTGACCCATTACACATACACCTTTTTCTAACTTAATTTCTTGAGTTTTACCAGGATCTCCTCCATTTTGTAAAACTATTGAGTTTTTTAAATGTATATATTTGGTTTTATATTTTTTATATAAATTTTCATAATTAATATTTTCCATATATAATTATAAAGACAAAAAAATATTATCTATAATGAGTGTGTTTATAGAGGGAGATAGAACTCTATTTTTATCAAAAGGCGCAATTGATAGATTTAAAAAAGATATCACTAATTTATTTAAACAAAATGAGAAAACTTATCAAGATTTAGTTGAACACAGTAAATATCTTAAAGAAGGCTATTGTTTTAAAGTTGTACATACATTAAAAGATATTTATGCTACAATTGAAGAAGTTAAAACAAATAAGGTAGAAGTAACTAATTTAGAAGATAAAAGACGTCAATTACGTGAAAAACTTAATATGATTAAACGTTCTCGTTCAGGAGAGGCATTTAAACATTTAGAGAGTTTAAAGAGAACAGTTCCAGATAAAATTTACAAGAGTTATAGTCATTTAATGAAGAATTACGGATTACCAAACATTCCAGCTCCAGACGAGGTTATAAATAATATAGAAAAATACAGAACTCAAATCGGAACAGTAATGGGTCTTACAACTCAAGTATGTAATATTGGCGGAGCGAGCAATGCTATTAAACATTACTTTAATTCATTAGGTCAATTTTTAGGAATTGAGCCAATAAATATGAGTAATCAACTATCACAATTACAAAACCAAGTAAATATTAAATCAAAAAATGATTCGGATACAGAAGATGAAGATGATGATGTACCTGAACTAATTGATACTAATGAGAATTAATTTAATTGTGCTTTTATTCTCATTTGACATTTTTTCCCACAGTATATTTGATCTAAATTAATTTGTTCAACTATAAAGTGGATAACTATTCCTATTATAAAGAATGTAATATAAGTTTTAATATTATTATATTTATCTTTATTTTCTTTTTCTACAATTAAATTAATTACTATTATTCCAAATATCATAGCGATGAATCCTATTCCTAAATAAGACATTATATCAATATCAATATTAGACATTATAAATATATAATATCTGATAAAATAAAAAAATTTAAATTTTAATTATTATCTAAATCATTTGTTTCTTCCATTTGTTCATCGGCAGAGGAAGAATCATGTTCTTTCTTAAATTTAGCACCATTATAACCAATATTCTGGCTATATTTAAGTTTAAGTACCTTGTCAAAATAATCATATAATGCTTTGGCCTTTGGTAAGGCAGAACCTTCATGTTCGTTCTTATACCACATCTTAAAGTGTGTATTAAGATCTTTCTTCTTAATAAGATCTTTCTTATTATTTGTAATTTCAATATTAGTTTCATAATAATCACGGAATACATCTTGTTCGCGACGATATTGAAGTGTGCTTGATAATACTTCATCAGGTTCAACAATCTTATTATCAACATCATACATTGTTGTGTAAATATGAATTAAATAGCTAGCAAATGCAGGAGCCCATTGACTAATCTTGTCTTTTAACGTGCCATCTAATTTGAATTCATAAGGATTTGCTGGGTCGGGTTTCTCTACGAATTTAGACATGAAATCAATAACACGAATACGACGCCATGTACCGCCATCAATTGATTTGATTTCAGGTAATTCATTGGTTGACATAAATTGTTTAAGCTGAGGACGAATTTCAATTGGGTCTGAATATAATCCACGAACCATGAATTTATCATTACCGGATAATTCTTTGAAAATACCTACATTAATTTCTTCATCAGTACCTGGTTCTTGATAAACACCGCAACGAACACCTTTCATACGGGCTAATTCAGGAGAAGCGGCATTAGAGGAATTGCGCTTACGAGTAATAATAGTAATTGGACATGAAATATAATAGTCGCCAAGTGCTTCACTTACTAATTGAAATGTTAATGATTTACCGTTACTACCACTACCAATACAAAAGATAAATACTTCTTCGCGGTTTTCACCAGATACACATGTTGATAAACGAGTTAATAAATACTTGCGAACACTTTCAATTGGCATAACTTGTTCAAAGAAACTCTTGATATGCTTAGCATATGGGTTATTATCATTCCATTTAATATATTGATGATTGGTAGACATTGAAATGTGGTCATCTGGCTGGCCTGGACGGAATTTCTTTAATTTCAAATCATAAACACCGTTTTCAAAACCGATAAGATGATGGTTTTCGTCAAGACGTTTAATAAACTGGTCATCATAGAAGATATATTTTGCTTCTTTCATAACTTTTTCTTTAAAATTAATATCCATAAAACATTCTGCAATTTTATTAAAATGACCTGCCTGGTCTAAAAATGTTTTCTTTTCATTATTAGATTCCATTGCCTTTTGACTAAATTCATGACCCATTGCAATATAATTATTGGCAAATTCACTGCTCATTAATGTAATAAGAGTCCCACCATTAATACATTTGTGCCAACGATGGCTTGCATAGTGATACCAAATATTATTCTTAATATCTGCGCACACAAATTTGTCAAAATACTTAGAATAAAGTGCCTTGGCAATCATGAAAGTATTACTAACAGAATTTTTTTTTAGATAATTTTCAAAATCTTCTTTAATAAATTTTTTATATTCTTCTGGACTATCTTCTTTTGCCCATAACATAAGTGACCGTAATGTATAACCATCATCTTTCATATTAGACCATAATTTTTCACATTCACCATCTTGATATTTCTTTGATTGACGTGAAAATTGAATCCATGTATCAATTAATGAACGATGAGTATTATGAAGAGCCCAGCCTACACGAAGCCATTCATGATAATTATCAGCACGTTTAGTTAATAACATTTCTGTCATCTTCATTGCTTTTTCAATCATTTCTAATTTATCTTCAGGAGGAATATCGATAATTTCGGATTCACTATCAATAACTTTGGTATTATTTTTACGAATATCATGGTATAAAATATCAATATCTTTGCTATCAATCTTTAATTTTGTTGCATTTTCTTCTGCCCATTTTGATTCACGAAGACTTAAGAGACGAGTTAATTCATATTTATCATCATATTTAGCCAAATCAAGCTCTTCATTGTTAATATCATATATACGGGTTAAAATATAAGGCTCACCACTTGGTTTAGCACAACCATACATAAGCCATGGATTAGTGCTCACAATCTTATCCTCTAATACAGAACTGTTATTTGAAAAATGAGAAAATAATTCTTTTTCCATACATTCTTCATATGCATTCTTAAAAATAATATGACGTAATTTAGTATCAGCTACTATATTAGGAAAAATAAAATGAATACCGTCTGCTAATTCTCCACTTTTCTCACCTGTCTTTGCTTTTTCAAATACAAAACATTCCATATCTGTATCTTTAGTTTTAAGAAATTTATTAATACAATTACGATAAATAGAAATAATATTAAAAATCAAATCATTATCATATAAATGAGCAATACTATCACTGTTGGTATCTTCATTAGATTCTTTTGGCATACGAATATCAATATCAATCATAATTGGGGCATAATCTTTAATCTTTTCAGCAATTGAAAAATATAAACCTTTCTCAAATGCTTTTGATACAAGTTTTGCCAATATCTTTCTTTGCTTACTATCAACAAAATTAAATTTACCTGGAAAAGTTATACCTCCCATGCTAACATGGGTATAATCCGCACCACCTTTTGCAGTACGATTCATATTAAGTAACTCTTCTATTTGTTGCTTAATCTTTTTGGCATCATCCTTGGAAGTCATATATTATATAATGTAAAGAATGTTATTTTTAAATATTAATTTTTCAAATTTTATAGCGTTTAGTATGTACAGCTAAATACATATAAAAATCATATAAAATCATATAATATTAATATAATTATATGATTTATGGACTAAAATAAAAAACTATATATTTTAAAATCAAAATGTAAGAAAAATTGATTAAAACATAATTTATTATTATATATAATAATATAATGAATAGTGATGATGAAGATATAATTTTAGAGACAGACGATGTTGATGTTGATGTGGATGCAGATGCGAATGAAGCAGATGTTAATTCAGATGAAGAAGGTAATATAATTGAGGCAGATGTAGAAGAAGAATTTGTTGATATGGAAACTAATATTGAAATTCCTTCAGAAATTCAAGTTATACAACCAAATAAAAGAACATCTAAAAATAAAATGACTAGATATGAATTTGTTCGTATAATTGGAGAACGTATTATGCAATTAACAAAAGGTGCTAAGCCATTAATTAAACAATCAAAGGAATCTGAAAGTTTTACATATAAAGAAATTGCATTAGAAGAATTAAAATCTAATATGATTCCTTTTAAAATTCGTAGATTTGTGAAAGACCATTATGAAATTTGGAATATAGATGAATTAAATAAAAAACATTTAGAACCTTTATTTTATTAATATTTTATTATATATTACTAATGCAAAAATCATTATTAATATTATTATTATTTCTTTCCAATATAGAATAACATCGCCTTTCCCATTTTTAATTATATATTTAATATCATCAATTATATTAAATTTATTTATATAATTATAACCAAATTTTTTATCTATATCATGTAAATTTATATTACCAGGTGCTGATATTATACATGGTTTATTATTTTTTATGATTAATCTATTATTATTATATTTTAAATTTATATTATTCTCACCTGCTTGATAATTATAAAATATTATATATTCTAAATCATATCCTATTTCATTTTGAGTTTCACATAATAAAGTAAAATAATGTTGATCATCTGTTTCATTAGAATTAATAAAACTTTGTAATAATTCTTGAATATAATAATTATAACCTATATATAATCCAGCACTTATTAAATTATTATGGCATGTACCAAATTTCCTTGTTTTAAAATCACTTACTATAAAATTAGATGCATTGTCACTTGAAAATATTATTTTTTTATTTCCAATAATATTAATAAATTTGTTATATATTTCATCATCATTAGTTAATATTATTGAATCAAAACCATCTATATGACATATAATTTTATTATTATCTAATTTTTTAATATGATTTAAAATAGATTTTGCTCTGTTTTTCCAATTAATCCATTTATCTCCATATCCAACTATATTTAAATTAATAGAATTTCTAATAGCACTTTCTTTTAATATATCAAACATTCTTTCAGAATGAGTAGCATATGTTAAATAATAAATATTATTCATTATATTATATAATAAAAAATTATTTGTAATTTATATTTTCCAGCTATTATAACATGTTCCGCAAATATAATTAGTTAAATAAGAATCTTTTTCGCGGAAAAATACAGCTTCTTTAATACTTTTATCTTTGTGAGTAATACAATTAATATTTTTACATGTATAATCTTTTGTTCGTGGATAAATAGGATTCATAAATAATAATTTATTATCATCAATACTTCTATAAACACTATATACAGAATCTACATTCATTTGGTATAATTTAATAGTCTCTTTAATTCTTTTGCTATAATTACAGTTATTACATTTAAACATAATACCTGTAATATTATCTGTTGATTTTTCAAATAAAATATTTAATTTTTCTTTATTTTCATCTGATAATTTTTCATATAATTTATTACTCTCTAATTCTTCAAATTTAAAATCGGCGCTATATTCTTCCAAATTTTTACCAGAAGTGACTTTTTTAATAGCATTCTCTGGTGTATCTATTTTAATTTTTTGCGATTCATTATCACTTGTTATAGATTTAGAAATATCAAAACTATAGTTGCACTTTTGACAGAAATACATATTAATATATTATATATAATAATAAATTATGTTTTAATCAATTTTTCTAATAATTCTATATCCACCAATTAATAGTTACACCTTAAAAAATTGAAATATTAAAGCCAAGACATACTTCTTATATTTGTAATATGAACTCACAAACAATAACTGAACTTTTCAACAATTATTATGGTGGTGGTGGAGATTACGAGGAGTCTTATGAATCCGTAGTCGGTTAATATTATATAAGCCAATCATTATCCAATAGTTCTTTAACACTAGGTCTATGGTTAGGATATAATTGAAGCATAGATTCTAGTAGGCTAATAATTTTTGGATTATTTATATTGTGTTTTTCTAATTTTTCTTTTAATTTATCATACATATTTTTATTGGTATTTTCATATTTAATATTAACTAACTTACCATCTTTAAAATATTGTTTATATCTTTTAGTACTAATTAAAAACTTTTTATAAAATTCTCCACATAAATTTATCATCATTTCTAAATGATAAAAATCTGTATTACCTCTACTTCCAGAATGCGGGTCAAATAATATTTCTCCTGTAAGTAATTCGAACAACATACATCCTAAAGCCCATATATCCACTTTACTTGTGCAATCACCCATTAATACTATTTCAGGTGCCATATAATATCTTGTACCAAAGCTTTCATTAAATTGTTCTTCTTTATGACAAAAAAAACCAAAATCTGTTATTTTAATTTGTGGATTATTTATATATTTATCGTCGCATAAATATTGAGAATCACATTTCTGTTCATCATTATCATTTAGTGTTATTGATTCCATTATATTTTGATGAACCATTTTTCTTATTTTATGTTTGACATTTGTATCTAATTTCTTTTGTGTTTTAAGGTTTGGTTTATTGTATAAAATGAAATCTTGTTTTGCTTTTGTATATAATGATTGGAAGTCTGCTTTAACATAAGATTCTATAATTTTTTTATCTCTATTATTTACCCCAGTTAATAGTATATTGTCTGGTTTTATATCGCCGTGAAAACCCTTCATCTTGTAGTGAATTGTTGATACACCCTCTAAAATTTGTTTAAACATTTGTTTAACTATTTCTTCTGGATATCCATTTTTATATTTACCTTTTCTAGCAAAACCATCTAAATTACCACTACATAAATTATAAGCAGAACATATATATTTTCTTTTTTCTTTATCAATTGTTTTTGTTTCAATAAAAACATCTTTTAATTTATTAATATATTTTTCATCATCTGGTATTTTTTTAATAATTCTAATTTCTTCTATTCCTTCTTCGTAATCATCATGATTTTGTACTTTTAATGCATAAAATCTGGAATCATTAATATTATATGCTAGCCAAACTTTAGAATATGAACCTTTTCCTAATAGAGTTATTATATTATAATTATTAATTATATCATTTGTTAAATCAATATTACTATTTTCACTTGTTTCACTATTTTCATCAAATTCACTGGTGTATTCTGCAGATGAATAATCTAATGATGATGCACTCGAAGACACGTATTCTTCTTCCATAATATTAAAATAAATCATTTATTTTTAAATATATATATAATGTAATTAAATATTATCTCTCGATAATTAATGTCAAAAGGAACAAGGAAAATAAAATGTTTAGGAAAAGAAGTTAAACCAGATGAATATTATATACATCCAATTACATTAGCCTTAGGAAAAAATAAAAATAATGTTGAAATATGTCCATCTGAAATATATTTTGATAAAGATTCTACAGGTAATTATAAAACAAAAACAGTAGCTAAACCAGATAAAAAATTATCAGAACGTGATGTTCAAACATTTATGGCTTTACCATATTTAAGATTAGATCCTAATCAAGTATTATATATATATAAAATTAAAAATGTAGATGATATTGTTAATTTTGCTACAAAATCTATAAATGAAAAGAAAGAGTATGAAACTATAAATAGAATAATAAATGTTTGGATAAGAGAAAATTTAGATGATTTAAAAGAAAATAATAATATATTAGAAAAACTTTACAAAATTTTAGGAAAACATTTTAATAAAGATTTTGATTTATCTAAAATATCTAAATGGATTAAAAATATTAATTATGATGATTTTAATTTGGATTTAGGAGAATATATATTATTATAATAATAATTAATGTCATTTTTTGAAGATTTTAATTGGAAATTTTATGTGAATTATTATTCTGATTTACAAGAACACAATATTAATACATTTGATAAAGCGTATAATCATTGGAAAAATTTTGGTGAAAAAGAAGACAGGATATGTAATTTTAATTGGTATGATTACAATATTAATATGGATAAAGCTACTGAAATATGGTTAAATAATCATAATAATAATAATAATTATAATAATTATAATTATATAAATGATATTCATAATAATATAAATATTAATATAACAGAAGATACTAAATTATGTTTGTTTGCAACATATTATAATAATATTGATGAAATATTATTATATGCAAAACAAATATCTACATTCATGGATTATATAATTATTATATCCAATAAACCTATTAAAACATTTGGAAATATTTATAATTTATTATATACTAAAAATATTGGATTAGATTTTGGTATATTTTTACGTGCATTCAAAGCACTTAATTTAATAAATATTCCTAAAGAATTATTATTAATAAATGATAGTTGCATTGTCCAAAATAATTTTAAGAATTTTTTTAATTGGAGTAAAAGATATGATAATTGTTTATTAGGATTAACAGAGAATTATGATATAAGTCATCATATTCAAAGTTATTTTTTATATTTTAAAGGAGTTACTGTTAAAAATTGTTTATATTTCATGAATCGTTTTAATTTTAATCAATTAATAATAGATAAACATACAAAGGATTATTATAATGATTATCTTAAAAAATTTCATAATATATATGTAGAAAATGGATATAAATTTTATATAATTGTAAAATTTGAAGTAGGAATATCGCAATATATTAAATCATTTGGAAATAATATTGAATCATTTATAAAATATAATGAAAAAACAATATATAATAATCCAGAATATTATTTAAATATATTACCTGTTTCTAAAAAAGATATTATATATAAGAATAAAGAATTATATAAAAAATTTCTTGTAATAAGAAAATTAAATGGATTAATAATATAAACTATTATAATATGTCAATATATTACCCGACACCCGAATTAGTTTTTCCTAGCTTTTCTTTGAACCAACCTGTACCGGTAGTTAATCCAAATACAAATAAATTAGAGATATTACCATTATATAATCAACAAAGCTCTGCTATTACTTATGTACCTACTACATATAAATATCAAAACATAAATAATGATAAGAACTTACAAAACTTAGAAACAACTTATTTTTTAGATAAAACTATTGAATGGATGAAACATGATAGTAGTTTTTCTAAAGTTAAAAAATATATTTCATACTTAAGAGGAGAAAACGGATATGAAATTATACATAAAATATTAAGAATGTACGTTAAACAAAATAATACTAATTGGTATGATTTAAAAGCACAAAAAATATTAATTAAACAATATATTAGACATAAACTTAAACAATTATAATTAGTTATATTATTCGATAGTCTATTATTATAAAATTTATATATATATAATAATGGATTTTGATTGGAAATTTTATATTAATCATTATGGAGATTTGAGAAGGTCAAATATTAATACTGAAGAAATGGCTAGAAAACATTGGGAAAAGTTTGGGAAAAAAGAGGGTAGAATAAGTGTAAATCCTAATAAAATTAATAATAAACCTATGAGTTCTAATAAACCAATTAGTTCTAATAAACCTATTAGTTCTAATAAATCTATTAGTAATGTAGAATGTGAATTTGATCATATATTTTATAGTGCTATGTATCCTGATGTTAGAAATAAATTAAAAACTCATCAAGAATTATATACTCATTGGAAAAATTCTGGAAAGATAGATAATCGTGTATGTTGTTTTAAAAAAATGCAACAAATTGTTTCTAATCATGAACATATAATTAATAAAGAACATTCTATATATAAAATAAAACAAGTTGATGAGAAACAAACAAAATTTATAAATATATTAATTAGAACTAGTAATAGACCTGAATCATTTAATAAATGTATTAATAGTATATTAAGTCAAAAATATATTAATTATCATGTAATAATATGTTATGATAAAGAAGAAAGTCTCTCATATTTGGATAAGTATAAAGATAATGAAAAAATAGAATATTTTCCAATAAATATAGTTAATCCAAATAAATATAAATTTAATCTATATTGTAATTATTTAATGGATAAAGTTAAAAATGGTTATATTATGTTTCTAGATGATGACGATATACTTACTCATGATTTGGTATTAAATATAATTAATGACCATTTAAAAACAGAAAATGATTTACTTATTTGGAGATTTATGAGACCAGATAAATTAATATATCCAAAAAATATTAATAATATTATATTAGGTAACATTGATACAACATGTTTTTGTTTTAACAGTAAATTTAAAAATTTACATAAATGGGGTGATAAACAATGTGGAGATTATTATTTCATTTCTGGTTTAATAAAGAAAAAAAAATTTAATATAAATATAATTAATTATATATTAACTAGAACTGGTTATAATGATAAAATTGCTAACTTCGGTAATTAACTGTAGTTTATTTATTATTTATATTAATAAATAAATGTTATATTTTGATTGGAAATATTATATTAATAAATATGAAGATTTAAGACGAGCAGGTATTAATAATTATAACGCTGCTTTATCTCATTGGCAAAATTTTGGAATAAAAGAACATAGAATATGCAATAAAATATTTGAAAAATTTGATTGGAAAAATTACCTATCTATACATCCTAATTTAAAAACTAAACATAATGTTTTATTGTTTTATTATAAAAATGTATGTCTGAAAAAACCTGTAAATACTAACTCAAATGTATGTTTGGAACCTATTAATAGTGACTTAAATTTAGTATTATTAGATAAAATTAAAAAATTAAAGTTAGATTACAAACATTTTAATATAGATGATTCATTTAAACTTGATATGATAAATATAAATACATCATTAAAATTACAACCAATTAAAAAAATACTTTCAAATTCAATAACAAACACAAATAAAAATATATATACTAATGATAAAGATGTTAAAATAATTATATGTTCGTGTGTTTATAAAAGATTACAATTATCTAAATTTTGTATTAATGAATGGCTAAAGTTAGATGTATATAAAGTTATTGTTGCTTATTCATTTGACGAAGATTATGATAATTTAAAAGATTTATTGGATTTATATAGTAATAAATTAGTTCTTGTTAAATATCCAAACTTACCATTAAGTAATAAATGGAATCATAGCGTATATAGTGCTAAACAATTTAATCCTGATGCAATAATGATTATGGGTTCAGATGATATATTTATGGAATCATATTTAAATAAAGTCAAATATTATATTAATAGGAGAATTGATTATATTTCAAATACTAAATGGGCAAATATTTGGTACTTTTCTAATAAAATAATTATATCAACTGAAAGATATATTAATCGATATTCACAAGATGGATTAGGTTCTGGTAGAGTAATAAGTTCTTCTGTATTAAAAAAAATTAATTGGAATTTATATTTATTTGATAAACCAATCAACAAATGTTTAGATATGAATTCTTTTAATAAAATTTCTAAATATATATTATCTAGTGTTTTTGATATAGACAACTGGTCCATATTATTATTAAAAATAGCAGGTGATAATACTGCTATAACACTTAAGGGAGATTTAACTGATTATATTCTAAAAATATACAGGACAAATAATTATATTAAATCAGTCGATGATATTTATTACTTAAATTATTGTTAAATTAAATAATCTTAGTTTATAAAAAAATATAATAATTTATATATATATATGGCTGAATATTTTGACTGGAAATTTTATGTACATAAATATAAAGAACTAGAAAGAGCAAACATAACAACAAAAGAGAAAGCTTATGCTCATTGGCTCAAATATGGTATTAGAGAAAACAGAATATGTAATGCAATATTCGAAGATGTTAATTTAAATGATTATATTAAAAAAAATAGATTAAAATTATCTAATAAAGAACATTTATATATTCATTATCATAAAAATAATAAAATTCAAGTTGTTGAACCAGTTGTTCAACAAGTAGCTGAACCAGTCACTGAACCAGTTGTTCAACAAGTTGTTGAACCAGTTGTTGAACCAGTTGTTCAACAAGTTGTTGAACCAGTCGCTGAACCAGTCGCTGAACCAGTCGCTGAACAAGTTGTTGAACCAGTCACTGAACCAGTCGCTGAGCTAGTCGCTGAACAAGTAGCTGAACCAGTCACTGAACCAGTCGCTGAACAAGTAGCTGAACCAGTCGCTGAACAAGTAGCTGAACCAGTCACTGAGCCTAATCCTGATAATGAAATAATAGATAATAAATTAATAGACAAACAATTAGAAATAATAGACACTGTTAGAGAAGATATTCCAGATACAGCAAATCTTATTCATGAAATAGAGGAGATTGTACTAAAAGATATTACTCCAATAATTGAAAAAGAAATTACAAATGAAATTCAAAAAATATCAAAAAGACAACAAAAGAAAACTAAAACATTAGAAGTAATTGAATAAATAATTTTATTATTAAAATTATACGTTATTAATATATTAATATATAAATTATTAATATATTAAATGAATGAAAATTTTGATTGGAAGTTTTATATTAATAGATATAGTGATTTAAGAAAATCTAATATAAATACAAAAGAAAAAGCATATAAACACTGGATCCAATTCGGCAAAAGAGAAGGACGTGTGTGTAATAATATTAATCATGTTAATGTTAATAATAATTTATTAGATGAATTAGGTGAAAATATAATAAAAGAATATTATACTGATAAAGAAAAATCTAATCAATTTATTGGGAGAAAAATAATAGCAGTAATTCCAGTTCATGGACGCGAATTATTATTAAAATATACAATTAGAAGATTATATAAAAAAAATAATTTATATAAAGTAATTTGTGTTGGTGAAACTCCTAAAGAAAAAGAGGTGGTTTTACAAGAAAATGGTATTTGGGTTGAATATAATAATAATCCATTGGGTAAAAAATGGAACATTGGGTTTAAAGTAGCACAAATATATGAACCTGATGCAGTATTATTTGTTGGAAGTAGTGATTGGATAAGCTCTGACTGGATAGAAGAAGCTTATAAATATATTGATGATTTCGGTATAATTGGAAAACACGAATTTACTATGGCAGATATAACAAATGGAACAGTTAAGACATGTCATTGGTTAGGATATCCTAATAATACAAATAGAAATAGAGAAACAATAGGTATAGGAAGATTAGTAAGTAAAAAATTATTAGATAAAATAGATTTTATACCTTTTGATAATGATTTAAATAGCAGTATGGATTGGTCAATGTATTGTAAATGTATTAAAAATGATTTTAAAGTTAAGATAATAAATAATAATTCTATATTTTTAAGTGTTTCTTGTGATTTATGGATAAATAAACATAAATTTCTTTATCATTATTTAGCATGTTCAAATAAAATTGCATTTTTAAGTTTAGATTTAAAAAAAGATTTAAATGATATTTATTTTAGAACAATATTATTAAATGAAGAAAATATAAATAATATATTAAAAGAATTTCCTGAATTAGAAGAATTTAAAAATGATTATAATACGGTTAAGAAATAATATAATATATTAATATAATAATATAATAATGGAATGTAAAATATGTTTAATGACATCAGATATATCTGAAATTAAAGAAGATATATGTAATTTTTGTGTATTACATAAAACAATTGATACAAATTATATAGATTTTGAACCAATGTTAGAAAAAATTAAAAATCAGTCTGGTAAATACAATTGTATTACAGGTATATCAGGAGGATTAGATAGTAGTACTTTATTATATACTGCTGTTAAAATATGGAAATTAAAACCACTTGTAATTCATTTTAATAATCATTGGAATACTAAATTAGCAACTGAAAACATGATGAAATTAATTAAAAAATTAAATGTTGATTTTATTGAATATTATGTAAATAAAGAAGAATACGATAATTTAAATAAAGCTTTCTTAATGGCAGGAACACCTGATTGTGATATTCCAAATGATATAGCTATGACAAAGATTATGTATGAAACTGCTGAAAAATATAATATTAAATATATATTAAATGGTCATTGTTTTAAAACGGAAGGTTCTACACCATTAAAATGGACATATATGGATGCAAAATATATAAAAGATGTTTATAGAAAATTTTATAATAAAGAATTAGAAAATTTCCCATTATTTACTTTTACTGATCAATATCATTATTCAAAATTAGGTATAGAACAAATTAGACCGTTTCATTATAAAAATGTAGATAGATTTAAATTAGATGAAGAAATGAAAGAATTCATTGATTGGAAATCTTATGGATGGAAACATGGAGAAAATAGTTATACAGATTTTGTAGGTTCATATTTATTACCTAGAAAATTTGGGATAGATAAAAGAATTGTATATTTATGTGCGAAAATAAGAACAGGTATTTTAACAAAAGAAGAAGCGCGTAATATATTAAATATAGAACCTTGTTTTGACACAGATATAATAGGTGATGACTATTTAGATTTAATAGATTCACCAATAGTAGAACGCGAATGTTATGATAGATATAATTTTAAGGAAGCAAATTGGTTAATATATTATTTATATTTATTAGGAACAGTACCATATACATTTTATACAAAATATTCAATTAAATTAGAACAATTTAATTATTCATCAATAAATGAAGTAACACAATGTGATTTAGAATTAATAAAAAATAATATAATAACTGCTAAATATAATGATGAAGAATTAGAAAACATTAGAAAACAAATATTTATGACTAAAGTTGATAAATAGTTAATATTCCAATAAATATTCAAATTCTTGAAACCATAATTCAATATTACCAATTAAGTGACTATTATATTTAGTAAATGGACCGTTCCATCCTACTATATTTCTTTTAATAAATTGATTACATAAATCGTTGTATAATGGATGAATTTTATGTCTTTCTACATCATAACTATATTTTTCCTTATTTATTAAACTTTCATCTATTTTTTCTAATAAAATATCTTTTAGAATTTTTTTAGAATTAATTGTATATTCATCCCAAGTAGGATTATTAATATTTTTATAAAAAAACTCTTCGGGAGATTTAGATAATGCTATTTCAAATATATTATGGTCTAATAATGGAACACGTGCTTCTATTGAATAATACATATATATCGCATCTGCATTTAATAATAAATCATTTAATAAAAAAGTTTTAATTTCCAACCATCTTGGAATATTATTAATAGATAAATTATCTGGTATATTAATTTCTTTATAAATGTTATCAATAAAATTATTTTTATAATTTTCAAATAATAGTTTATATTTATTATCTAATGGTTTTATTTGTGATAAAAATAAATATAAATCTCTTACATGATTTTTAAAACCACCATTAGTTGTTTTAATACGCCTATGTCCATAAAATAATTCATTTCCACCAATACCTGTTAATAATACTTTATATTTTGAATGTATATATAATCCTGACATATTCATAATATATGATGCTTTTGTTGGTATTCCAGTAAAATTAATAATTTTTCTTTGTTCATTTATAAATAAATTTATAGAATTATCTAGATAGTCTTTGTCTATAACAACCATATCTTTATTTAATTTATTTAAAATATCTTTCGCATATTTAATCTCTCCAAAATCCATAGATATAAACTCACTTTTATTACTATAATACGCTAATATTGACGAATCTATACCACCGCTATATAATATAGCTGTATTAACATCTGTTGTTTCTTGTAACTCTATTGAATTTTTAATATAAATATTTATATCTTCATTAACCCTATTAAAATTAGGAATATAATATTTTTTAAATTCCATTTTATTCACGTTTAATATATATCCTGCATCTAATCCATGTAAATCTTTAAACATGCTTTCTTTTGATAAACATATACCACTAGATAAATAAGAAAATAAAGAATCAGTATTTATTTCCCATTTTTTATTATCAAGTTCATATAATGTTTTTACTATAGCACCTGGATTTGATGCGAATATAAAAATATCATTATCATTATAATAATAACAATATTTAATACCAATTTTATCTCTAATTATAAACATTTCATTTGTAGTATTATTGTAAAGACAAATTGCATAAATACCATTTAATAAATTTAAAGTTTCTTCAATACCAATATAATAAAATAATTGAATTAATACTTCTGTATCAGAATTTGTTATAAATGTACTATTATGTTTTTCAATTAAATAATTTTTTAACTCTTGATAATTATAAATTTCACCATTGAAAACCATTACATAATTTTTAAAAATAAATGGTTGGTTCGATCTATTATCTAAATCAATAATTGATAATCTATTATGACAAATAGCAATAGAATTATTAGAAAAATTATTTATATAATAATTACTGCTATCTGGTCCTCTATTGACTAAATATTTAATTAATGTTTCTGCATATTTTTTAATATTAATATTATTATTTTTAATAAAAACTCCAGATATTCCACACATCAATATTATTAATTTAATTAATAATATATATTTAGTTTAACCAATTAACTAAATGTATATATATTATATGTGTGGAATATCAGGGATTATATTTAAAAAACCAGAATTAATTAATAAAGAAATAATAGAATATTTAAATAGTTTATTATATTTAAGAGGCCCGGACTATAATGAAATTTATATTAATGACCTTAGGTCTAATATAATGTTAGGTCATAATAGATTATCAATTATTGATTTAGATAATAGATCTAATCAACCATTTTATTTTAAAAACTATGTAATGGTTTTCAATGGTGAAATTTATAATTATCAAGAGTTAAAAACATATTTAATTAATGAATTTAATGAAACTTTTATGACAAATAGTGATACCGAAGTATTAATAAAATTATTTTATTATAATGATATAAATGAAGCCATAAATAAATTAGAAGGAATGTTTTCAATTATATTATATAATAATTCTAATAATACTATTTATTTAATAAGAGATAGACTTGGTGAAAAATTATTATATTATTATGAAGATGAAAATATATTTATTATATCATCAAATCCAGGTTCAATTGCTAAAACAGTTAATAAATATTTTAATAAAAAATGGAATATAAATAAATACAGTCTATTTTATTATTTATCAAGTGGAATGATTCCTACTCGAATGTCTTTATTTGAAGAAATTTATGGATTAAAACCAGGAAATTATATTGAATACAATATTAATAATTTTACTTTTAATTATATTAAATATTGGAATCCAGAATTTAATAATAAAGGTAATTATTATGATTTATTAGAAAATTCTATTAATAAATGTGAAATATCAGATGTTGATACTAAAATATTATTTAGTGGAGGTATTGATTCAGGTATAATTTCATTTTTTGAAAATAAATCATCGTATATTACATTACATACTGACGAATTAGAATTATCTAAAAAATTTTTAGAAAATTTAAATAAACAAGATAAACAATATGTAATAACAAATGATTTTATATTAAATAATTTAGATAGAGCTATAAATGAACAGTATAATATAATAAATAATAGTGGATTATTAACTAGATCATCTTTTGCAGTTATATTAACAGGTTTATATTTAAAAGACTATTTTCCAAATACAAAATGTATTATATCTGGAAATGGAGGAGATGAATTATTTTATGGATATAAAATAATGCATATTGATAATAGTAATTATAACAACCACGTTAATGAAAAATTTGTATTTAATCAATTTATAATACCTTTAAATAATGCATATGGTGATTATTTTAAAAATGTATATAATCCTAATTTTAATTCAAATATAATTCAAGAATTAGATATACCTGATAATTTAAATCAAGATAACATTCCTAGATGGTTAGAATTAAAAACATATTTATTAAATGATTTGAATATTGATTCAGATATAATATTTATGCATTATTCTATTGAATGTAGGAGTCCGTTTTTGAATCATAAATTAGTAGAATATTGTTTATCACAAGAACCTTCAGATTTTTTTTATAAATATAATGATGTAAGTTATAATTCATATATTCAAAATAGTAAAAGACCTTTGAAAGAAATATTATTAACTAAATTGGATAAATCTAATGTATTTAGATATAAATATGGATATGGTTTTAATGATAATTTATATATAAATAAGTATAAAAATTATGCAAAAGAGTTTTTAAAAAGAAAAATAATTTCATATGACTGTTCTCAGAATCAGTCAATTATTTTAATAGGTACTTTAGAAATGTGGTTTAAATCATTTGAAAATATTATAATATATTAATATATGGATAATAAATTAATTTTTATCGGGGGTCCTGCACATAGTGGAACTTCTTTATTAGAATATATGTTAAGTCTGCATTCTAATATAAAATGTGTTGGAGATTATAATAATCTAAATGGGGATATAAAATTTACAGAAAACAGTCTAAATATATTTAATACTAAAGAATTATTTGATAAATATATAAATGAATATATTAAAAAACTTAATCTTAAATCCAATGATTATTTATTATTAAAAAATCCAGATAATGTATTTTATATTGATAAAATTAATCAATTTACTAATAATAAAGCTAAAATCATTCTAATTTATAGAGACGGTAGAGATACATCACTTAGTTTAGTTAGAAGAAAAGAATTAGATATATGGCCTGATTTTAATAGTGCTCTAAATTACTGGATTAAAGTTGTTAAAATTATATTAAATAATAATGATTTAAATATATTTAAATTAAAATATGAAGATTTTATTCAAAATTTAGAAACTACATTATCTAATTTACATAATTTTATTTCTGTAAATAATGAAAGTAATAAAAATATTATTGAATATAATAACAAATGCAATAAATCACAAAATGATTTCCCATCTCATGACAATCATGTTAAATTAAGACAAACACAACTATTAACACCTATTTATAACTCATCTCGTTATAAAGAAGAATTAACAAAAGAACAAGAAGACCTATATAATGAATTAACTAAAAATTTATTTTAATTCTCTATTACTAATTCTATTACCTTTTTCATCTATTGTACCTATTCTTTTAGCTGGATTTCCAACCATAATGCTATAATTTTCTACTGATTTTGTAACAACTGCACCTGCTCCAATTATAGCATGTTTTCCAATTGTATTACCACATACTATAGTACAATTTGCTCCTAAGGTAACTCCATCTTCTAATATTGTTTTTATATATTCACCATTTTTGCTATACATCCCTCTTGGGTTTATATCATTAGTTAATACACATGACGGACCAAAGAATACATAATCACCTGCTTCTACTCCTGCATAAATACTAACATTGTTTTGAACTTTACAATTATCTCCTAAAACTGCGCCTCCGGCGATAAATACATTCTGTCCAATATTACAATTCTTTCCAATAACAGCACCTTTACATATATGAGAATAGTGCCATATTTTAGTACCATCGCCAATTATTGCACCGTCATCAATAATCGCAGTTTCATGAGAAAAATAATTACAACTAGCTTTTGCTTCAGTTTTATTATGAATATTGATTACTTGTTTTTTATTTAAACTATCGGATAAATAGTTTAATACTTTTAATACTCTAATGCCTTCTTCTCCATCTGTAATTGGTTTATTTCTATTATAACAGCAATCCATAAAATGCATACATTCTTTTTCTAAAGGTGTTGATGATAAATCCAATTCTATTATTTTTGGTTCAACCTTATTAGCAATAGGAGATGGATTAATAGAACTTGTATTATTTGACCAATTAATATATTCACTATATAATTTTAATTTATTTTCTTTTTCCATATCATCAAATAATAACATACCCTTTTCGCATATAATAGACATTCTTTGTTCTTTGTAAGGATTTAACCAATTTACATTAATATTAACATAACAATCTGAACCATCATTTTTTATAATCATTATTGAATTAGTTATATCATGAATATCTTTAGTTAATGATGAATTTCCAGTACATTGAACCTTGTAAGGAATATTATCTCCTAATAAATTTAAGATAACTGATATATCATGTGGAGCAAATGACCATAAAACATTTTCATGAGTTCTAAATATACCTAAATTTAATCTATTTGCAGTAATCTGTTTAATTTTTCCTAAACTTGGTAAAATTTCTTTAATTTTTTCCACTGCAGGATGATAATGTAATAAATGACCTACCATTAATATTCTATTTTTTTCTTTTGCTAATTTAACCAAGTCTTCTGCTTCATCAACATTTAATGTTATTGGTTTTTCTACATATACATCTTTATTCATTAATAAAGCTTCGCGTGCAAATTTATAATGCATTTCTGCAGGTAATGATACACATACTGCATCTACTTTATTTAACATATCAGTATAGTTATTAGTAATATTTAAATAAGGATAATCATTTTTATATTGAGCGATTAATAACGGATTAATTTCACAAATAGTATCTAAAAACCCTATTTTATTAAATTCACGAATTAAATTTTTACCCCAGTATCCACCTCCAATTAAACCCAGTTTTAAACCCAGTTTTAAACTTTGCATATTATTAAATTCCATTATTATATTAATATTTATTTTTAGTTTATATTGAACTAATTTTAATATAAATATTTATATATTAATTATATTATGAATACTATTCAAATGTACGACCCTAAAAGAGAATATGCTCAACACAAAGAAGAAATTGACACAGCAATTCATACTGTTCTAAATCACGGTATCTTTATTAATGGACCTGAAATTCAACAACTAGAAACTAAATTAAGTGAATTTACTGGTTCAAAACATTCAATTTGTGTTTCTAATGGAACTGATGCTTTAAAAATTGCATTATTAGCATTAGATGTTAAACCAAATGATGAAGTAATTACTGTTGCTCATACTTGGATTAGTACTGCAGAAGTAATCCCTCTTATTAATGCTATTCCTGTTTTTATTGATATTGATATAAATAACTTTAATATGGACCCTTCAAAATTAGAAGCAGCTATTACTGATAAAACCAAAGCAATTATAGTTGTTAGTTTATATGGATTAGTCGGTAATATTGAAGCTATTAATAGAATTGCTGATAAATATTGTATTCCAGTCATAGAAGATGCTGCTCAGAGTTTTGGCGCGGAGCGCTTTGGAAAAAAAAGTTGTAATTTATCTTTAATAGCAACAACTAGTTTTTTCCCAAGCAAACCACTTGGATGTTATGGAGATGGAGGTGCTTGTTTTACTAATGATGATAAATTAGCAATGAAAATGAAAGCAATCCGTGCTCATGGTGGATTACAACGTTTTCAACATCATTATATTGGTATGAATGCAAGACTTGATACACTCCAAGCTGCTATTTTATTAGCTAAATTTAAATATTTTGATAATACAATTAAAGCTAGAAATGATTGTGCTAATTATTATTTAGAAAAGTTAAAAAATATACCCCAATTAATTTTACCAAAAGTAGAAGAAAATAATGTATCAGCGTGGGCTCAATTTTCATTATTAGCTGAGAATAAAGAAACTAGAGATAATATAGTTGATTATATGAAAAAAAATAATGTTAATTTATCCATATTTTACCCATCCCCACTCCATCATCAAAAATGTTTTGAAAATATATCAGTTAATCATGATTTATCTATTACAGAAAATGTATGTGATAGAATATTTAATTTACCATGCTATGGTGAATTAACTACTGAAGAAATGGATATTATAATTGATTTATTATACAAGTTTTTTACATTATAACTAGTTTATTACATTAGTATTATCTTCTCTCATACTATTTCTCTCATTAACAGTTGCTTGTAAAACCATATGTGGAGAACCTAATCTCTTCATATGATTTAATAAAGCATTAGTATCTTTTGGAAAACAATAACCTCCATAACTTAATTGTCCATCTGGACCTGGAACTGTTGTGTGCATTGGATTAATCCAATTATTTTTTAACATTAAATTTTTAATAACATTATAATCACAATTCATCTTATTACTTAATAAATATAATTCATTGAAAAACTGTATTTTAACTGAATAAAAACAATTTAGATAAATTTTCATCGATTCAGATTCAGTACATGAACATACAGATATTTCTGCATTGGGATAATTACTTTTATAAAAGGTTTTAACAGTTTCTATATCTTCATCAGTTATTTTATTTGATTTACCTAATACAATATGAGATTGATTATGAAAATCTTCAAATGCTGTTCTCGCTGTTAAAAATTCTGGATTATGAATAAATTTTAATGAAGAAAATCTTGTTTGAAAACCTTCTGTTGATAATGGTTCAACTGTGCTTTTAATTATAACAATACCTTTATATATAGAATCTAATATTAATAGTGTTTCTTCTATACAAGACTTGTCATAAGAATTTAATGCTTCATTAAATTGAGTTGGTAAACATAAAAATAATATATCAGATGTTAAACATAATTCTAATGAATCAGAATCTTTAAATTTATCATATCCATATACATTTATACCTTTTTCCTTAAAACTTTTATACATTGCTCCACCGACAAAACCTAGACCAATTATTCCTATAATCATATAATTTTAAATATATATTATAATATTTTAAACTATTATAATAAATATTATTAAAATTAATTAATATCAACTTGTTCTAATATTTTATTAATAAACTGTATCATTTCAAAATAAGAAGTTGCATATATATTAAAATTATTTATATCAACTTGTTTCTTAATGCATTCTATTTCAATTGGATTATCATAATGAGAACAAATAAATGGTATGACATTTTTTTTAAATTCTTCTTCTGGTATTCCACTATTATAATTATCTAATACCATTTCAAAACCAATATAATTTTTTGGAATGTTTTTAATATTTAATTTTTCATTATAAGTTAATAATTTGCTTATAAAATTAGTAGCAATTTGTTCTCTAATAACAACATCGGATAAATTTAATAATTTTTTCATATTATATGCTGTTCTTGTTTTCATTACAAATTGCATTTTTTTGCAAAAATAATTATTTTTTTCAAATTCTCTACCAAAATCATTCACTTCAATTGGGTAAGTAATACTATTTTTTATTTCAATTCCTTCTCTTAATCTACTAATTTTTTTTTCAATAAATTGTTTTAAATCACACATATTATTTATTTTTGATACTAAAAAACTATCTATATTTAAACTCTTTTCAAATATTGGAGATATATAATTTTCATCATTATTAATATAATATAATGAACGCGCATAATTTAATATAAATGGTAATATATTTGTATAGTATTCCCAATATTTATAACCAACTTCCATATTATATATATATTGTTTAAATGCTTCATCTAAATTATTACTAAAATCTATATTATAACTATTAATACAATAAATTAACATCTCCATATTGTACCAACTATGATTATTCATAAAATCGTATTCAACAAATAATTTATTTTCTAAATCGTTTTTAAGTGATTTATTATGCGGTTGTAACATTTTCCAGAATTTATTTTCTATATTTTTTTGCAAACATACTTGTTGGATAAAATTAATAATATTATTATTACTATTTGATATCATAATAATATAACCCAATTTATCATAACTTTGACTTTTTCTACATAATAAATCAATAAAGTGCGTAAAATGAATCCACTGTGAATCAATTGTAAAATAATTACATAATAATTTAGCATATTCTTCAATTGTTAATTCTTTTTTAATTTTATTTATTATATAATGTATTTCATCATAATGAGAACTATTATTATGTTTAAATTCATGAATAATATACATTTCAATAAAATTCATTATTTTATATATTCCTTTTGTTTCAAAATTGCAATATTTGATTGATTCTATAATATGATTAAAGCCTACTTCATCTAAACTTACGGAATTACCATTTATTAAATCAGCACATTCTTCTAATGTAACAAAATTTACATCTGTAATAATTTGAATATTATGTTTTATTTTTGATTTACTTTCATAATTAAAGCTTAATTTTATTCCATGTGATTTTAAATTGGTATATATTGATTTATCTATTATATTAGTATTGTCAAATGTGAAAACTGCTGAATATTTATCAATCAAATAACGACATCTCGAATGTACTAAATATTGTAACTCTAAATTTGACCTAAATATTGAATCACTTACTATAAATTTATTTCTTTTTATTTTTTTTTTAATTTTCCTCTCATCTAATGTTATTATACTATTATTTGGATATGTTAAATCATAACAATAATGAGAACTATTTATATTATTAATTGTTGAAGATAATCCTAAATTTCCAGCAATAAGTTCTATATCATCTCCAATACTAGTATTAATACTTGCATTCATTTTTTTATATTCATTATTTGTTGTTTTAAATGTTATATTAATATTTTTAGCACCCAATTCTTCAACTATTTGACAAAACCCTCTTAACTTATATTCTGTTTGTTTCAAATTATATTGTTCAATTGGTATAAACATTATTGTATCAGTTATTTCCATTTTTTTATATAAACAGTCTTTGATTATTTCACCTTCATTAAACATAATACTATAACATATCTCATCATTAATAAATAAAGGATATCCATTTAATTCTGCATTAAATACACTATTATTTAGTTTTATTAAATACTTTTTAATTATATTTAATGATTCAAAAGGTAAAAAAGTACATCCTGGGAATTGTGTATCTGTTAAATGACGTCTGTTAAAAAATCTTCTCATTGGTGATTTTATTAATTTATTATTATCAACAAATATTATATATGTTGTTATTAATAAAATATTATAAATAAAATTAAAATCTTTATCGATTAATGTTTCCATTGTATAAAATGTTGTATTGCAAGTATTATTATTAAATAAACCAAATTTCTTTGAATCTAAATGTTTTATATTTATATCTGATGAACTTAATCGGTCTCCTTTATTATTAACTACTTTATATTTTCCTACATTTTTATACATTTTATCATCAGAACTTGAATTTACATTACTTTCTGCTTTTATATTACTATCGTTATCTGATGTGTCGCTACTATAGTCTAAATCTGATGAAACACTATATTGTCTTTTCATTATATATAATCACAATTAAAAATTACAATATCGAAATACGTTTTTGTGCTTTGAATTAGTTATAAAAATTGAAATATTTTGTTTATATTATATGTTATCATTTTTGTTACAAATATGGCTGCTATGGCTATAGACAATTTAACTGATGGTGAATTCCTCGAGGCCTTTATTCGGGAAGCAAGGGTATTCCTGGAAAACGTTGTAATGTTCCCAATTACCGCAATGACGGAATGCCCTTATCCGAACCCACAGTTTGACTTTGAATTTCTAAGGACCTTACTCCACGGAGCACCTCAACCATGGGTCTTCATCAACGGAGAAACACCTCAACCATGGGCCCTCCCCCAAGAAGAAGCACCTATTCTTTCTTTTGAAGAAAATATGATGCGTGTTTTTTCCACTGTAGAAATGACAGAAGATTTTAAAAAGTATGCTTATACTTACTTCACATATGGAGTTGCATTCAGTGCAGCAAGTGGTGTTTCAACCTACTTTAATGAATTGTTCTCTGGTATGGGAGAATGGAAAGGGTTTGTTCTTAACTGTAACTACGGTCGTTCCCGTCAAATAGACCCACCTGCTTTAACTAATGTTTTCTGCAGCTGCTGTGAGGTCCCTCATCATCCAATCAATGACAATGAATGTTTTTTTGGGACACGTATTTACTTTGGCCCCACTCCAAAATTTTTGTTTGAGATGTGGGATATTTCACGCACCTTTTATACACCAATGCAATTTATTGCACGTAGATTCAAACAAACCAGTTCTGGTTGTAACGAGGAAGATGTTGGCTCGTTTTTTACACAGGAGGAACTAGATGAACTAGAAGATTACCCAGACGATATGAAAGAAGATTAATGTTGTCTTATATTATAGAACTATTTTATAGTTACTTTTTTTATTTAAAAACAAGGGACTATTTATATTAAATGACTACAAATTCTTTTGCATGTTATAATAAAGAAATCTTTGTAAAAGATTATTTTGATATTCATAATCATTATATTAAACAATATGGTAAATCAACACTTATTTTAATGCAAGTTGGGAGCTTTCACGAAGCGTACAATACAGATAATGATGGACCTGACTTATTTTATTTAGGTGAAAGAATAAATATGACAGTTACTCAAAAAAATAAAAGCAAACCTTTAAGCACATCTAATCCTCGTATGATGGGATTTCCTAGTTATATAGTAGAAGAAATGGTTGATAGAATTGTTAGCTTAGGTTATACTATTATTCGCATTGACCAAACAACTGAACCTCCAAATCCAAAACGTGAAATTGTAGGTATTTTTTCACCATCTACAAATATTACAAACTCTGGTAGTTATAAAGATTCTAATTTAGTTTGTATTATTTTTGATGCTATTAAATTGAAAACAAGTAATCCTTTACTTATTATTGGCATGTCTAGTTATGATATGACAACCGGAGTAGGATGTGTTTATGAAACAATTAGTACAAATGATGATAGTATGATTGCTCTTGATAATACTATTAGATTTTTAGAAAAATACCCTCCAGCTGAAACAATTTATCATTTTAGTAAAGAATTAACAAATTATTTAGATTCAAATTCAACAATAAATCGCATGAGTATGGATGATATATTAAAATATATTGGTATTAATAATTCCAAAGGGAATATTATGACTACTTATAAATTAGCTAATCCAGAATTAGTTATAAATGTTCGCTATCAAAACACATTATTGGAAGAAATTTTTAAGAATAATCAAAATTTAAGTTCTATTAATTTACATGCATACAATTACGCTCGCCTATCATTAGTTGGTTTATTGGAATTTGTTAAAAATCATCAACCTATTCTATTAAATAAATTAACTGAACCAAATTATTTTGATAATCAAGAAACATTGTATTTAGGTAATCGTTGTTTAGAACAATTAGATATACTTTCCAATTCTGATGCGCAAAGCGCTGGAAAAAAATTATTTGACATAATTTGTAAAACTAAAACACCTATGGGAAAAAGATATTTAATTGATCAACTATGCAATCCATTAATTAATCCAGATGAATTAAATAAAAGATATGAAATGATTTATATAATTTTAACAAATAAACTATATGATAATATTAGTAAAGAATTAAATAATATTCATGATATTCCAAAGATTATTCGTAAAATGGAACTTAATAAAGTCCATCCTAATGAAATATTTCATTTATACCAAAGTATTGAACAAATTAAAAAGGTATATAAGATTATGCGTAATCTTGATGATAATTCTAGAAAAAATATTAAAAAATCTCTTGATATTGATAAACAAAAATTAGAATTATTAAAAGAATTAACTCATCATATTGAATCAACTTTTGATATTAATTATATTGAAACATTAAATTATAATAATTACAAAGAAGAAACAAAAAATTATATACTAAATGATTCTTATCCTAATATTGTTGAATTAACTAAGAAAATAGAAACAAGTAATAATTTTATGGATTTATTAGTATTAACATTAGAAAAGTATATTGAGGAACAAAATAGTAAAGTAATTAAAAAAGATTCAAACTCTATTACTTTAAAATTCAACGATCGCGATGGCCACTATATGCTTATTACTAAACGCCGTTGTAAGATTCTTCGTGAAAAATTAGACACTATGAAAGAATTAGATGTAAATGGTATTAAAATTCAGATTAAAGATTTGGAATTTTGTGATTTACCTAAAAGTAATAATACTAAAATTACTTGTCGTGATATTTTGAAAATTTCAACTGATGTTGTTAATTTGAAATCAAAATTAGCAGCAGAGATTAAAGAAGCTTTCTATACAGAAACAAGTATAATTATTAGTAATTTCCGCGATATATTAATTAACTGTTCTAATACAATTAAATTATTAGATTTTTTAAATAGCGGTGCATTAACAGCATTTATGTGTGGTTATTGTAAACCGAATATTAATATTAATAAAGATAGTTATTTTGAAGCTGAACAATTACGTCATCCTATTATTGAAACAATTAATACAGATACTCCTTATCATCCACATAATATTAGTTTAGGTAATAATAATAATAATAATTATGGTATTTTATTATATGGTATTAATAGCAGTGGCAAATCAACATTAATGAAATCAATTGGAATTGCAGTAATTTTAGCACAGATTGGATATTATGTTCCAGCTAAATCTTATACCTATTCTCCATATAAAAATATTTTTACTCGTATAATTGGAAATGATAATATTTATCGCGGTATGAGTTCTTTTATGGTTGAAATGATTGAATTAATGGCTATCTTAAAACGTAATAATAATAATACATTAGTTATCGCAGACGAATTAGCAAAGGGTACCGAAGAAAAATCTGCTAACATTATCGTAACTTACATGTTAGAAACATTAGAAAAAAATAAAACGAATTTTATTACAGCAACTCATTTACATAGTATTGCGGATTTACCATCTGTAAAGAAAATAAAAGGAATTAATACTATGCATATTAAAGTAAGTTATGATGATAAAAATGACACATTAATTTATGACCGTGAGTTAAGCATGGGTCAAGGTGATAAATATTATGGTGTAATGGTTGCTAAATATATGATGCATTGCGATGAATTTAATACACGCACTAAAGAATTAGAACAAGAATATGAAGAGTATCATGTTAAAAAAAGTAATTATAATAATGAATTATTAGTAATAAAATGTGAGATTTGCGGAGCAAAGAAACATTTAGAATCTCATCATATTGAACCACAAAGGAGTTGCGATAAATTTAAATCAATCGAAAATCCTCATATTAAAAGAAATGCAGAATATAATTTGGTTATTTTATGTAGTAAATGCCATGATGCTCATGATAGAGGTGATATTAATATTATTGGTTGGCAAGAAACAAGTAAAGGAAGACAATTACAAATTGAAGTTAAATAAAAGATTTATCTTTAGCAAGACATTACAGCTGTAAAATGATACTAATGCTTAAATATGTTAGTAAAATAAGCCCACATGCCAATACCTATAAAACATTTTGATAAAGTATCTAATATATTATATGAAATGTTTTTAAATTTTTCATCTAAATTAGCAACAACGCCATATAACATCCATATAAATGCAAATATTCCATATATAATATTATTTGATAAAACCTGTGTATTTTTAATATAGAATATATAAATAAAGTAAAACATTAAAATAAAGAATAAGAATCCAAGCGCTAATCCAATGTTTTTATTTATTTTTCCAATTTCTCCAAGATATCCAAATAGTAGCATTAAATAATTAAGAATTACTAATAATAGAAAATGTTTAAAATTAATGTTTCTTTCACCATTTAGATTGTAACTTAAAAATAATGTTAAACTTAGTATCATCAGAGGTGTTGTTATTGCCCAATCTGTATATCTAACTAATGTTATTTCTTTATAATCTAATTTATTATTATTTATCATTGTGATAAAAGTATTGTAAAAGTATGCAGCTATAATAGATATACATGTTTCTAAATTCATAATATGTCTAATTGCTGGGTCATTTGTTGTAATTGCTTCAATAAATGTTATTGTACCTGTTGTCATTAATAATGCGTAAGGTATATTAAATGATTGTTTAATGATGTCAATATTTATTATCATATTATTAATATATAATATAAATAATATTAATAAATAAAGAATACTCATATTATAATAATATAATGTCTTGCAGAAGAGAAATATTAGATATATACACAATTATTACAGAGGATGATATATATCCATGTAAGAATAATAATTGTAATTATTATCATAAATCTTGTTCAAAACACACATTAATTGATGCGATTTTTTTCCTTCAATTTGATAGGGTGAAAGAATTAATTGATAGTATGAATAATAATGATATTATGAATATTAGAATTTGGAAAAGAAATTTATTAGAATATATTGAGAACGAAATGAAGGGTACATGGACAAAAGAAATAATAACTTTAGGTAATATTAATATTAATAATCTTAACGATAAGAATACTTTAATATTTATACATATTCTTAATTATATATATAACAAATGTCCTGAATTATTTAATAATACTAAGATTAATATTATAAAACAACTAATTACTATCTGATTTATTTCTTATTAAAAGCATTAATTTTTTTAAATGTTCTTTTCTTCCTTTTAAATGCGAAAACCAACAATTAATATTATTACATATCATAGGTTTGTTTGTATCTTTCGTTAATTTCCAAGGTCTTTCATATTTACATAATAATGATGGTAAATGATAGTATTTTTTAATTTTATTTAATCCTTGATGGTTTTTAGGACAAATAGACGGACTGTTTTTAAATATACAATAAACACCTTGTTTGCATTCTTCTTCCAATTCTAAATCATAAGGAGCATATTCATTATATAGTGAATTATTATTATAAGGAGCTATTTTTTTATTAAATTCATCAATATTTAATATTTTAAATAATGTTGAAATATTTAAAAGTTGTTCATCATCAAAATACATTAATTATAATATAATTAAATAAATAGAATATAAATCAATTTTTTCAATAAATTTTATTACTAATACTTGATATTCTTTTCTTTTGTCTATTAATTTTTGTTTGAAGAATTTTTATTTTTTGATGTAAAATATCATCAGGATTTTTATTATAAGTTGCTTCTAATTCAGTTATTTCTTGAATCATCCTTGTATAATTTTCAATAGATGTTTCTTTTAATAAAGTATATTTATAATTTTCGCTTGTGTTATTTTTTAATGGTTTTTTAGGAATATATGTTTGACTAATAAATTGTTTTTCATCAAAGTTTGTTTTAATAGTAGGTGGTTGTATATTTTCATAATCTCCTGTAACATGCTCGACTATGCGATTACTCAAATCGCTATGCATTTTTATAAGATTGTTAAATAATATTTTAGCAATCTTAGAAGTCTCAATATTATCAGATATAGTGAATGTAAATAAGGATTTTTCAGTTTGTTCAATTAATGATTCTAAATCCATTAGTTCCATTATGTTGGCATTGCTAGTAATCTTATCAAATTTATTTAACGCCATATTATAAAATACATAAAATAATTTAAGATTATATTTAATCAATTTTTTCTATAGTTATTTAATGACAACTACTGGAGCTCCATCTTTACCTGATTCTACATCAAATAATAATTTATATACAGAATATAATATAATTTTATATAAAAAATGTGACCAAATTATTATCTTACAATATATACACTCTATTATTTCTATAATTTTAGTTATTTTAATGATGTATGTATTTTATACAATTCTTAAAAATAAAAAAAACATTTAAGTTTTTATCTAGATTTTATTATATAAATGACTGATTATACAACTGGACTTAAATATGATTCATTACAAAAATATAACACTGGTTCTAATATGTATTATAATTCTGCAGCAGGAATGATATTCGCTGGATTTTTTCCAATATTATGTATTGGAATGTATTATGCTACTAATAAAGATTTAAATACTACTTTAGCTTCTTGTTCATATTTTGCAATAGTAGGTGGTTTTATCTTTAGTATTATATACGGAGTACTTTGGTCTATTAGTAGTAAAGATGCTAAAAAACATCCAGAGAAAAAAACAGACGGACCTGCTGTATATAGAGGTGTATTTTTTGCAAATATCGCACTATTAATTACTGGTATTTTAATAATATTAATAGGTTTATTACTTGAAAAAAGAAATGGTTTAGCTAATATAAATAATTGAATTAGATAAAATAATATTATGAATTATTAAACTTCATTTTTAAACTTCGTAATCCTATGTCCATTAGGACAAATGTTTTTATGTAATATTAAATAACGTTCAATGCATTTTGAATGAAATAGTGTATTACAAGGACAATGGAGTTGTGTAGTATATTCTGTTTTTAATAATATTTTACTACAAACCCAGCAAGATTGATTATTTTTAAATATATCTTTAATGTTGGAAAGTAAAGGTAAATTATGAGTATAATTAAACAACATATGATTCATTAAAAGTGATGCAAATGTAAATATTTCAACTATAGAATTATAAAGAATTATCATTAAAAATACAAAAACAAATAATGTAAATGCACCCATTAAAAATATTGTAATAAAATTAATATTAGTATTATTATAATCAATATTAATCCAATAATTATAAATGTAAATAATAGATGAAGTCATAAACACAAAAGAATTAGATATTAAAATATTTTGATTAACAGCTCTATTAGATGGATAATAATTTGGATATGAATATAAATTTAAATTATTTTTAATTTCAAAATATAAATCATTAAACATTATATAATTATAAATAGTTGTTGATATACTTATACAAATTAACATTAAATTTTCTATATTTAATGTTAATTCTATATTATAAAATTCAAAAATGTTAATAATTGATGAAATAATTATTAATATAGAGCTATTCCGGACTGAACTCATTTATATATAATATTTATAATTATATTAATTTTTTATCAATTTTTATTTGAAGGATAGATTTTCTATAATGTCCAATCTAGATCTGTTTGTTTAGATAGTAATTCCATAGTACAAAATGTACCACTATGTAATAATACTGCTCTTGCTGCTGCAAATGAAAAACCTTTATAAAATTGCATAAACCCTCCTGTATTATAAATATTTTTTATTAAAGTATTAATACTAGTATTAGTTGTTTGCGATTGAAGTATTGTCTTAATTCTATCTTGAGGATAAATAAATACCCATGCTGTTATACCACTTAAACCGCCAAATATAAAACTAGCAGGAATATCAATCTGTCTATTGTTATAAAATTTATTTTTTAATCCTTCATATGTAGAAAAATAAATTGCAAAACCTGGAATTTCACGAGTAAATGTAGCTGATAGACCTTTAAATATAAATGAATGTTTTAAACAATCAGACAATATAACTTTTTGATTTGTTTGTTTCATAATTTTAATTCTCTCATAAGGAGAAACAATCATAGATGCAACAAAACCAGAAACAGCCCCACTTAATGGAGTATTATTACTAATATTTTTAATATAATTATAAGTTCCAAAAACTAATGCTTTTTCAAGACCAACGCCAACTAATGGGGAAGTAATTCCTTTATACAAGTTTGAAATAGTATATTTATAACCAATATTATTAATTATATTTTTTTGTGTTTGATAATAAGTCTTAATAGAATCAACTGGATGTGAAATTAATATACCGACCATTCCACTTATACATCCTTTAATATAATAATTGTCAATCATTATATTTAATAGTATTACATATTTATATTACTTTAGTTTAAAAATATTATATTATATATTATAATGATAAAATTATCAATTAATGATATTACAAAATACAATATTTTTTCTGTATTCTCAAAATTCATGATTCAAAGTGGAGCTTTTTCATTTATTATAGGTACAACAGTTGGTTATGGTGCGACAAATATAGTTAAATCTTTCAAAACAGAAATATTAGATGATTATGTATTTAAAAGATTAAATTTAAAAAATAATTCAATTGTAAATTTTTTATCTACTATTATTGAATTAATTATTTTAGTTTATGTATTATTCTTATTATATAATTATTTATTCCCTGATATTTATAAAATATCTATTCAAAAAGCTGATGAAGAAAAGAAATGGAAAAAAGATGTTTTAACTGCACTTAGTGATATTAATAATAAAATGACCAAAGAGTAATTATTATATAAAATATTTACGTTTATGATTATCATATTTATGTTTTTATATAAATATGATAATAGAAAGTTTAAAAGTGATATCTATATTTATTTTTATATTAATAATTTTTATTAATTCGTGTTTATTAATATTACCATTATCTTTAATTGGAAAATCAAAGGTTGGTTATAAATTAGCACGCGATTTAGTTCAACCACATTTAGATTTTTTATATAATTATGGATTAAATTCAAAAATTAAATATATTGGTAATATTAAATTTACTGATAAAATAGATATATTAGTATGTAATCATGTTAATACTTTTGATTTTGCAATTTATTTATCTGTTTTAAAACAGTTTTGTAATAAAGAAGTTTATTTTATATGCAGAAATAATTTAAAATATATACCAATATTTGGATTCTATTTGAAATTTTATAATTTTATTAAAATTAATAAAAATTTAGAAACAGATAGACAAATATTAACAAATAATATAAATAAAATAGATTCTGGTGTAATTGTTATTATGCCAGAAGGAACTAGATTTACGGAAGATAATTATATAAAATCTATAGAATATAGTAATAAAAATAATTTAACTGAATTTAAGAATTTATTGTATCCAAAAATTAAAGGATTACATATTATATGTGATATATTAAATAAAAATAATAAATTAGGAAATATAATTGATTTTACAATTAAAATTGATAAAATGTTTTTAAAAAAATGCCATATAAAAGAGATTATTACAAATAATCTTGGCGATTCTCTTGTTATTATAAATAATTATAAAATAACAAAAGATGGAGAAACAAGTAATAAATATATAGATAATTATGAATTATTTAAAAAGTTCTTTATTAAAAAATGGATTAAAAAAGATAAAATTTTAAATAATACTAGTAATATTATTGATTATAAAACTATATATCCATCTATTCCATTTTATAAAATATATTTAATAATTATGCTTATTTTAGTATTTATAAATATAATTAAAAATTCTAGTTATTTATTATTACCAACCGCAATTATTATAATGTATATTATTCTTGCTCAGGATTTTCTTCATTAATATGTTGAAATCGTTTTGTAATTGGTATAAAATTTATAAATGTTTTCTGTAATTTATCATTATCTTTGAATGTTAATTTTACAAATATGTTTTTATCTTCTTTAAGTTTAATCATAATCTGTGGTATTTCTCCATCATGTTTTATAATTTGTCCTTTAAAGTGAAACATATTATCACCCCATATTTCAATATCTATAGTTAATAATGCATAATTTTTAAAAAATTGTGTAGGCATATTAATTGCTAAAAAATTTGATACAGAATTAATTTTCTTTTTTTTTCTTTCCAATGTTTTTTCATCTATAATTTCTATATATTCATTTACTTTTCTTTGTGTGAAAAAATAATCAATATTGTTCTCAATAGAATTTATATTATTAATTTGATTTAACCAATCTGACTGATTATCATGGTTTAAGTATGACATTAACTATTAATAAAATAATTCTTTAATTGTAATATTCAATAAATATTGATTTATAATTTATTTAATGTATATATATTATAATTAATGGAAACAATTACTGTTTATACTGATGGTGCATGCACTAATAATCAAAATAAGAAAATTCGTAAAGGTGGTTACGGTGTTTTTTTTGCTGATAATGATATTAGAAATTGTTCAATTAAATTAACTGGGGAAAAAATAACTAATCAAGTTGCAGAATTATCTGCTGTTTTATATGCTATTGAAAAATGTTTAGAAATAAATACGAATAGTATTATTAGTATTAATATTATAACTGATTCTATGTATATTATTAATAGTATTACTATTTGGTGTAAAGGTTGGGAAAAAAAGGGATGGAAAAAAGCAGATGGTGGTAATGTTGAAAATTTAGAATTAATTAAAAAAATATATAAATATTATACAACAGAAGGTATTAATATTAAATTTAATCATATTCGTTCTCATAAAAATGAACCAGATAAATTGTCTCCTAAATATAAAGATTGGTATGGAAATATGATGGCAGATAAATTAGCAAGTGATGCAGCTAATAATTAATTATTATTTTAAATTTATATATGGAATCATCTAGAACTATTCGTTTGAGTGGTGGAACTAGAAGACGTAAATCTAAAACTACCGTTAAAAAAATGTCTAAACGTCGTATGAATGGAGGCGCTAGAAAAGTCAAACGTGCTTCAAAACGTTCATCCAAATCAAGAAAGACTTCTAGAAAGTCTTCTAGAAAGTCTAAACGTAGTAATAAATTAAAAGGCGGTAATCCTCCTGGACCTGTTGTAATTGATCCTAACACAAATCTAGCTTATGGCAGACCAGTCACACCCAATGCAGAACATGCTCCAGATGCAACCAAAAATAAAACACCTTTACCACAACAACCAAAACCAGTATTACGTGCAGCTCCCAAATGAGATAAAAATGATTTAGTTTAAAATAGCCAAAGGATAGTTATAATCGTTAGAAAAGTTAATTTAGGTTATTAGCTAATAGTTTATATCCTTCGGATTATCTGCAATTATAAATTAACTAATATTCTTCTGGATTAATTTATTAATACTATCAAATAAATCCACATATTCATTAACGATTTCTGTTAAGATATCTTTAATATTTTCTTTCTTATTCAATTCATAATGAAAAATAATCTTTTTATCAAGTAAATGAGGAGCATTATAACCAGCAAATTTAACTAATTTATGATTCTGCAAACCATCTGAAATTAAATTACCTAATGTATGGTCTCCATCATTAAGTTGTAATTTACCAGTTGTATCTTCTTTATCCGGAATTAATGTTAAAAAGTTAGTTAGCATCATTTTAATATTATCAAATGCATACTGAAATATTTTCTTTTCATTTAATTGCCCCCTTGATTCAATATATACATCATAATCATTCTCACTGTTCATTTTATATGAGAATATAGATACTGGAGAAAAAATACTATTTTGTTCTTCAATTCCTAATTCAGTAATTGCAGACATTTTAAATTTTTGTTTTGGTTGTAATTTAATAATAGGTATGTTAATACTATATGGAGAATTAATTTGTTTTTCAGAATAATAAAACTTACAATCATTTGTCCCAACAGTAATAATTTCTTCTGTGTTATTGAAATAATCAACATACATTGTTAATTGCTTTAATGAACTACTATTAATATTATCATTGGTATTATTAATATCTAATTCATCTAATTCTAAATCTTCAACTTCTTTAGTAATTTTTTTTGATGGAATAAATATTGGATTATCAGAATAAATTCCATATACTGGCATATTTTTAATTCTATTTCTCATATAATTATTATTAAAAACACTAGTATTCTCAGAAATAGTTATTTTATTAAAAACATAAATCGGAATATTAGTTAAAATGACACGTCGAAACGTATTTATAATTGTATGATTTACTCCCTTAATATTAAATTCCAAACGAGAATTCATTTGGTCTTTATCCCATGAAATTTGTTTAATAACTACTTTACTCATTATTAATATACAGTGTAAATCTTTTTATATTAATAATATCAATTTTTATGGCTTTATGAAATTTATAAGAAATTTTACTTAATCTGTTAGCGAACATTATTAGTTCAATTAAATTTTATTTATAATTATAAATAATTATAATGATTATCAAAAACATAGTAGGATTATTAATAATAAAACTTTTATTAATTTTTAATATGGTTAATCCATTGTTATTTTGTTCTTATTTTATGGGAGACACTGAAAGAGAAATTAATAGTGTATTTGATGTTAAATTTGATGTATGTTCATTTGTTTATACAAAACTTTTAAAATCAAATATTTATTATAAAGGAAATTATAATAAGTTAATTAGTAATAAGGTAGATATATTTATAGGAAACCACTTAATATATTATGATTTTATGCCATATATAACTATTATTAGACAGTTTGATAATAGACCTATTTATTTTATTACAATGGAATATTTAATGAAAGTTCCTGGATTAGGAATATTAGCATCGAATCATATTTTATTAGATTATAATAAAAATGATAATTTTAGAAAAAATTGTATGAGAGCAATTAAAAATATAGATGAAGGAATTATTATTATTATGCCAGAGGGTCATCTTAGAAGACCCATTCAGATTAAGGATTCTGATAAATATTGTAAAGAAAATAATTATCCTTTATTGAAACACACTTGTTTCCCTAAAATAAAAGGACTTTATACTATTATTGATATTCTGAGAGAACAGAATAAATTAGGTAATTTATTAGATTTTAATATTCATATGGAACATTTTAAACCAGAAAATACTGACAAAGAAATATTAAAAACATTTATAAATAATAAATTAGGCGATACATTTATAAGTTTTAAAATACATCAATTAAATGAATCTAATATTAATAATTATGATAATTTTAAAAAATGGTTTATTCCTTTATGGTATAATAAAGAAAAAGAATTAGATTATATTATTAATACTAATATTAATAATAAATCTAAATTAATTAATGAATATAAATTATATGAATATAAATTAAAACCAAAATTGATTATTTATTTTATTATTACATTTTTAATTTTATTATTTTTTATTAATAACACTAATTGGATTTACATTCCAATATCTATGATATCGTCTATTATTTTTGCTGATTTAAGTTATAACAGAATTAAGCATATTAAATAAAGTACCACTAATATTACTATTGTTAAAATATACTTTGATTTGTCTCACGCATATAATTTATTAATCTTGATATAGATGATTGTATAGATGGTATAAAAATGTTTGATTTATTCAAAAAATAAATATCTATTAATGTATTTAATATTAATATGTATTTATTATCATTATTATAGTGAATTGGTTTTCCATTTGCATTTATTGGTTTTGTATATTGATAAATGTTATGAGTTGGAAGTGCAGATTTTAATTTATCATAAGCTGTATGATCATCTGTTGCTAAATATATATTAGTATAATTAGAATTTTTTTTAATTTCAATTATTATTTGTTCTATATTATTTTTAATATCTGTATTTCTAAAATGAACACCTATATAATTATTTAATTCTTGATTTTCTTTTATTATATTTATTATATTATCTTTAACTTTAATAAATCTTACTAAACCAGGATAACTATTACATCCAGGACCTGCATACATTTTAACCTGTTGATTTTTTGGATAACTATCAAGTCCAACTCTTAATCTTATATTATTCAATAAATAAATATGAGTATTATTATTAAGACCTCGATCTACTTCTATATTTGGATAATCACGAATTGTATTCATACTTATTCTATTAAATGTTACATTAGGTTCAATTGAATTATAATCTTCGCTATATTTTAATCCATTTGTATTACGTAATTCAAAAAAATCACTCAAATAATGATTATAACATTTGTGACTTTTAACATCTATTATTAATTTATGGTTATTTTTAATTGACCATAATATACAATGAACCAAGCCACATAACATATGAATTAATCCACCTGTTCCTTTATAAATACAGTATTTCATTTTATTATATTTATATAATAAAATAAATAGGTATTAGCGAATATTAATTTTAATCTTTACCAAATGTTGGCATATCTTCAGGCATAATCTCTGGAAATAGTTTTGTTGTATAAATTGCTGCGAGTTTGTAATAAACTTTCTCGCATTTATATAAGGTTGAGACAAATTTAACTACATTAGTATCATCAGTCTTCTTTACACGTGTCCAATTTAGCATTAATTTACGGCAACGAATAAAGCTTTCAAATGTAGAAATATCAATTGTTTTAATAAAATTATATACATCTTTCAGTTTAAGAAAGTTTTCATTATCTTGTGATCTTGATTTATTACCAAAGAATACACCGCGAAGATGAAATAGCATATCTTTATATTCACGTGGCAGAATTTTATACAAGTCTTTATTGTTATGATTTCCATTATCATCCCACAGTAAATAAAACAGTTTATGCAGTTCAGATGTAATAACCTTGAATAGAGCATCAATCATACCCATCGTGTCAAATGATTCAGTTGTATTCATTGGATTTACAATCTTCTTAAATACAGTCTTATTATTATTTGTAAAGAAATTCTTTAACACATTGTTTTGATACAGATTAATAAATCCACGAAACATATTCTTATCACTGCCAATTGATTTATGAAATTGGTATGAAGATGATTGCAGTTTTAATACTTGATTATTAACTTTAATAATCAGACCTTCAATATCTGGTGTTTGCATCACATTATCATCTGCTAGTTTTGAAATAAATGTTTGTGCAATTTCTTCATTAACAAATGTCGGTAAAATAATACTATCAGATGCAAAACTACTATCAACATCTGTTGCTTTAACTTCTTCTTGAGTTGATTTGTTGCGAGCAAAAATAAAGCATAGCTTCTTGTAGTCTTTACCAAACATTGATTCGTAATCAACAATGTTCTTATTTTGGTGATGGATTAGAACAAAATGATATGTATATTCTGGATTAAGTTGAGAACAGAATTCATTAATTGTCTTATTATCTTGGCTTAATACTTCCATAAACATCTTGAATTGACCACCTGATTCTTCAGAACTGGTTTCTTCACCATTATTAATATTATTAGATATATTAAGAATATTCTTACGTGAAGCAAGATACCATTCATTATTATGATTAAATACACTCATAAATGAACCTTCATAACAGACATATGTTGTTTTTTCTTTGTCCTTATTACGCCAAAGATATTGAATAGCATCAGTATTATAAAGAGGTGTATTACATGTATAGCATAAAACATTATATTTATCATCCATAATAACAGAACGTGATGCAGACTCAAGAGGTGTCTTATGTTTATTATCATATTTATTGTAATAAATTGTCATACTAGGAAATTCCTTAGTCATAATATTGTAATTTTGATATAGATATTTATTTACATTATCTGTATTCTTAAGATTCTTAATATAATGAGAGAGTAAAAATTGTGGGGGTACCATTAATATTTATATATAATTTATCTTTATATATAAATAAAATAATCATTTTAATTTTTTACTAACAGTTACACTCTACCCATATATACTTATTAATGCAATACTTTCATTTTACACATTTTTTGGAGCAGGAGGTGGCGGTGCTGGTCCTTTTGCTCGTAATGCTTCTGTTGGTGATACTGAAGCACTTAATTTAGGAGGAGGTGCCTGAACTACTGCAGGACCACCTGTTAATGGATTACCACCATATTGAGAGTAGATTGAGTTTTTAAGAAGAGCGTACTTTTGTTTATATTTTAAATATTTTTTATAGTATTTTTCATCCATATATATATATATTAATAAAATAATTTAAATATTATCAATATCAATATCACTACTATCACCATCGGTAGAATGATCATCATAATGATTATCATCATAATGATCATTATTCTGATGATCATTAATAGGTATATCAATTGGCATTGTAAATACATACTCATTCATGTAACCATAACTAACAATATTGAAAGATTCTTCAGAATTAGAATGTGATTTATTTTTACTACAAAGAATAATCATATCTGTTTTATCAATACATGCAGGTTTTGATAAATTTAGAGAAATATATTCATTATTAAAATTAGTAATTTTCCCATCAAGAGAATTAGTGCCAACAATCACAATCATGCTCATATGGTTATAGGGATACCATTCCTCGTCTCCAAATTTCACACGTTCATATTTAATAGTAATATCATAATATACTTCAGGTAAGAATCCTTTTAATCCAATTACATTACCAATCATATTATCATTCTTGCAATAAAATGGGTCAATATCAGTTCCAATTCCAATAAGTCCTCCAGGATTAATTTTTTTTAATTCTGTTGTTTCAGATTTGAGATTATTAATAGTTGTAATATGTGGTTTATGAGAAAGTGTTCCGTCTGGCTTACGGCCAATAATACCTGGACGAATTTCAATACAATCACCTATCTTAAATGTTCCACTAATAAGACTTCCACCTAGAACACCACCTTGAATATTCATATAATCTGTATTTACTTTATTAATATCAAAAGAACGAGAAATTAAAAACAATGGATTTGAATGAATTTTATAACTTGTATCTGGTCCCATATATTTCATAATATTTTCTAATACCAAATCAACTCCAATACCATGATTCATGCAAACAGGAATAATTACTTTTGGTTCAATATTATACTTTTTAAGTAATTCGACTAATTCATTAAACCTTTTCTGTGCAACTGGTTTTTTTACCAAATCTAATTTATTTAATAATACAATAATATTTCTTAATCCAGACATTTTTATTGCCATAATATGCTGGATTAATTGAGGTTTAGCATCTAATGGTTCAGCAGCAGATACTACCAGAATAATACCATCCATCAATTTAATGCAACTCATCATGGTAACAATTAATTGATAATGTCCTGGACAATCAATAAATGATATATGATGAACTAATTCACCATTATTATTAGAATAAAGTGGAGCGCCTTGTTCTGTATTTTTATAAATTTTTAAATTAGCATATCCTGGCTTAATAGTAATATTGCGCTTTAATTCATTACTATGACGCTGTGTTTTGACCCCAGTTAAACTATACACAGTAGTTGATTTGCCATCTGATACACTTCCTAACATTCCAATATTAACGATCGGTTGATTTTCCATAATTAATATTATAAATATTATTCTTTTTAATTAATTTTATCAATTTTTCTTATAGTGCGAAGCTCAGGAAAAATAAAATCAAT
>JACCDO010838487.1_pt1 | contig 55286 bp, 48 predicted proteins | sample 7446101 | NCBI WGS metagenome assembly JACCDO01 (sample SAMN15323440, study PRJNA562643) | freshwater metagenome | isolation source: river surface water | place: USA:Blue River Watershed | collected 2017-08-16 | reverse complement strand
GATATCAGCATTGTTCCTACCATTAATAGCAAATGTATTATCATTATCATATTCTGAGTAAACACCTTTTGTGTTTTCATCATTTGTTATTGTTGGTACATCTTTATAGAAACCAGTAATCAAATTTGCTGTTGCACCAGCGAATATTGATTGTTTATTTATTTTTCTTAAATCTGAGGTTATTGGTCCAATATAAAATCTATCTGAATATCTTTCATCTGGTCCAAACATGAATACTAAAACCACTTCACCAACTTTTGGTATTGGTGCACCAAATTTTGGCATGAGTGGGTAGCAGTTTGGTAATTGGTATTTATCACCTTGTGCATTATCGTAATCATTACCAGATATTCTACATCTGATTATATATGGGTCAGCGTTAAATGCTTCATCATTAAATTTTTGAACTGGGTTTGTTTGATTAACTGGTATAGCTACAACATTTCCATTATCATCTTTACCAGATAATTCAACAACTGCAAATTGCATTGATTTAAAGTATGATTTTGGTGACCCAAAAAAACTACTCTCGCCAGTTGAAAACTTACTATCTATACTCATTTTTTACCCTTTAACCTACCATTCATTACATCTGAAGCTTCTTTAAATATCCTTTCAAGTTCAGTTAGTTTATCAAATTCTCTAACTGTTTTCATTTTTTGAGCTTCATAGTCTAACTGTAATTGTTTTAAAGTAACTAATATTTCATTATTACTTTTTTCTTCCCAATTTGTTTTCATATTTTATTGTATTACTCCTTTTGTTGCAGCTAAAAGTAAATTAGAACCTGTAATCAATACTGGTCCAGCGGCATTGGCACCACTACCTTGAATTTGTATCGAACCAGGTTCTATAACTGTACTAACTTTTGCATTTAATTGTATATGTGACACTTGTTCTTTTGCTTGGACTAACATGGCAGCAGCCATAGCATTTGGTCCATCTGCAAATATATCACCCATAGGTATACCAACTTCAGACTCTAATTTAGATATTATATTTGCACCTAAATTTCTACCACTCATACCTGGTTTTAATTTAGCACCAGTTAATAGTAAAAAAGGTGGTATATCTGGGGCTGCTTTTTTTGATAAGTTAAAAGCTGCTGTTATTAAATCTAATATTTTACTTATAGTGTCTAAATTTAGACTTTTATCAGGTATTTCTGATTTTTTACCAGTATTTTTACAACTATTACTCATTTTTAAAAAAATTAAAATTATATATTATATTTTAAGTTAAATTTTGTATTTGTTTTATTATGTCTGGGGATAAACCTGTCAGACTTAATATTTGATTTGAATAATTTTTGGCGCGTTCTATTTCGTCTTCTATATATTTTTTTTCTATTTTTTTTCTTATACTACGAAGAACTAATTTTATCAACATATCGGTAATATATTTTAATATACTTTTTGATATTGCCCTAACTAAGTTTGCATTTTTTCTTACAAAATCAATAGGGTCGGTATATTTTTGAACCTCACCATAAACTATTTGATAGTTTATTGTAAATAATGATACGAGTTTAGGTGATATAACTAATGTCATAATACCTCTAGCTAACGATTTAGCCAATTCAACTATAAAATTAAATTTAACAGTTCGTATATCAATACTAAATTCATTTTCAGAAATTTCTTGTGTTAATGTCATTATAATTTCTTTAACACTATTATATTGTCTTTGTAATAGTGGTAATATTGATGTTGTATTTTGGTCTAGATTGTTAAAATCATCAACTGATTTTAATAACGTATCTGGATTTAGTGTTACTGGTTTAGCTTCAAATGTATCAATTATAGCCTCACCATTTTTTTTATTTTCAACTCTTTTATTTATATCTAATAATTGTTCATTTGATAATTCAAAAAATGAATCATCAATCTCATCTGCATTTAATATACAATCTAGAACATCTTTTAATTTTTCTTCATTTTCTATTTGTTTTTTACTTTTACGAATAATTGAGGTTATTGTACCCAATATACCTTCGAATAAAATAGATATGACATTATCACTATTAAGTTTATCTGTTGTTCCAAATAAACTTATACTATTAATATAATCAACATTAAATTTATATAATGTTTCATTGTCATAACTTGGGTTTGCGTTAAATTTTATAATATTATTATCACTTGAACCAACTGGGCTAAATTTAACGTCCATTATTTTTTTATTAGATGTTGACATACCCCATGTACTTAATGAACCACCATTTGGTACAAAAATATCTTTATTTTTTGATATGTTTGAATATAAAAACGTATTAAAATCTTTGCTATTTTCACCAGCATTAACATCAGAATATAATAATTTACCGTATCGACTTTTAGGGTCAACTTTAGTCATACCAAAAAAATCAATATCAGATATTTTTACAATAATACCAGGTCCAGTACTTTTAAAATTTTCTGGTATTGATGGGTTTATTGAGCAACTGATTAATTCTTTTAATTCTTTATTTATTGTTTTTTTAACGTCTTTTTCAATTTCGTTTAATTTTCTGGTGATTATGTCAGTAATATTTTCAATTAATTCATCATACCCTAATACTGATTTAGATAAGTCTAATAAAAATTCAACTGGGTTGATTTTCGTATTTATAGTTGTGTACGAATTGATTATTTTAGATAATTTTGAATTTGGTATTGTCTCAACCAAAGTATTTAAGGCTGCGATGTCAGCCATTATTTTATTTTTTTTATCTAATATACTCATTTTTATTAATTTTCTGGTTCTTTATTCTGATTACCTTTTATTAATTCTCTAACTTTAGCAAAATCATCTAATGATACTGAACCGTTACTTCTTTCTTGTATTGCAGCTGAAGCGTCTCCATTATTTTTTATTATATCATTTTGGAGTTTAGCAATTTCTAATTTTATTTTAATCGCTGAATCTTTTATCTTTAACGCATCAACTTTACCTTTTGCTATTTTTGTGATATCATCAACATCAACTGGATTTGCAGAATTAACCATTTCATTAATGGTTTTTTGAGCATCATTTATTTGAGCACAAGCATCGTTGTAAGCTTCTTGACATAACCCTTCAAGACTGTCAACATCATTAATCTTAACGTCTTGTTTTTTCTTCCTAGGCATGTTAATTATTTTAAATATTTGTTATATATAATAAATAGATGAAAAATGGTTTTTTTTATTCAAAACCATTTTCTAAACCATCCATTTTTAATATTGAATATATATCTTTATACCTTCGCATTGAAGACCTTATGTCTTTGGTTGATAAATTAGTGTAATTCCTCATGGTTTCTAAAACTGAATTTTTATTAAATTTTGGACCACCGTTCATTGTGTCCAGAGTTTTTTCCCAGTTTTCTAATATATCAATCAAAGCGTAACCCACCTTTATTTCGTTGTCGTTTAACCTTTTTTTAAGTGGTAGGTTATCGTTATTATTTATTTCAGTTTTTATGTTACTAGTTAAATTGTTTATAAATTTATCTAGAGTAAAACTTTTATCTTCTATTTCATATTGTAAATCTTCTCTATCGTCTAAATACGATTGAGTTAAATCTTCATATGAATACAGTTGCTTTAATGCACCGTCATCTTTTATTAGTAACCCTAATATATAATGTTTACATATAGTTCCATAGTAAGAGTATGCCTTTTTACCAGAATTTTTTTCAAATTTATCTGCCTTTGTTATCAAGAAGGATAGGGTGTCCGCATGTAAATCATCAAATGAGACACCCTTTCTATATAATTTATACCTTCTGATTATTGATTCAATCATTTTATCAAATGGTTTTCTTAACCATTTATTATAGATTGCATTCCTTTCCATTTCATCGTTACATTCTAAGAATTTAACAACTGCTATTTCTTCCTCTGGGCCAAAATATAAATCATTAGTTCTCTTGCGTCCCCTCTGTTTGGCCATAAATATTATTTTATTCAGTGTAGCTTATCTCTCTATCTTGTTCGTGATAAAACTCAGATTTAGCTTTATTTAACCACCAATTAGCTTCAACTGGATTCATGGTCTCTCTATAAGTGTGGAATAACGAACCAGTTCTTTGGTTAACGTGTTTGTAACCAAATCTTGGTATAGTCATAACTTTAGCTGATTTAAATGTCATTCTAAGTAAGAACTCATAAATGAATGTTAATTGCATATTTGATTTAAACCCACCATATGATTGGTATAATTCTTTTTTCATAACAATACCATCGATGTTAAAGTTTTGGTATGATAATAATGCGTCTTTATCTAAGAAACCTAATTCATCAGAAAAACTGTTAGCCCAAACCGCTTCATTTGTAAAACCAATGAATGAACCATTTTCATCAACATCAACAACAATCGGCATAAAAATATCAACATCTGTGTATGCTTCAATATATTCATCAACAGCTTTGAACCATATTTTAGAATATTCATCATCATATTCCAAAATACTAAACCATGTTGTTTCACACTTATCAACACCAAAGTTCATTTGTGATGCAAAATCAGTTTTACCATCATTTTCAACAACTGTAACTAAATCTTTAATAGTTTTATAATCAAAAGATTTTGCAAATAATGTTGTTTCAGTACCCTTAGGTGTTACAATCATAACATATTTGGGTTTTACTACTTGGTCTTCAATACTTTTAATTGCGTTGCCAAATAATGTTTTAGTTTCTTCGTTGATTTCATGCAACGGGATAATTACTGTTATATCTTTACTCATAATTAATTTTTTTTTATTTAGTTGATTCAGCAACTGAATCCATTATTTTTTTAAATTCGTTAACTCTTTCAGTAACTAATGTGTTATATACCTCTTTTATTTTTTCAACTTGAGCTTCTTCAGTGTATTTACCTTTAGTTTCTTCAATACCCTCTAACAAATCTTGAGGTACTGAATCTTCTAACCAAAGTTTCATGTATGTTGAGATTAATTCTGGAATGTTATTTGTTGAATTAGTCCAAATACCATTATATTTTAAAACTTTATTACCAGTTTCATCAGTTTCTTCCATCCATTCTGGTACAGTATTAGGTATTTTACCGATAACCGTAGTGTTAGATTCAATAGCCTCTAAAGGGAATGTTCCAAAACCAGCTTGGTCATCAACCCAAACAGCTAAACAACATTTTGATAATTCGTCAGCAAATTGTGTTCTAGTTAAACCTCTTAAATCTTTAAATGTTAACCACTTATAGATTGGGTATTGTAAATAGAATGATTTTGTTATTTTAGTTACATCAGCTTGATTTCTAGTGTGTAATGCAACGATTGGTAGTTTTGGTTTTTTAGATGCTTTAAAGTAGCTAGGGATAGATACTGGAACAACATGCGTTCTTAAGCTAGGGAATAAAGTTTTTAAATATGATGCTTGTTTTTCAGATGTTGTAATAGCATCATTAAATCCAAAATCAGTCCATCTTCTACCTAAAGGTAATAATTCAAAAATATATTCTGGACTTTGTGAAAGAACTATTTTTTTACATGGTAAGTTTCTAACTTCTTGTTGTTGCATGATTGTTGAAAACACTTCTGGTATAATTAAAAAGTCTTGTGGACCAACATTTAATGCACCAGATTCAATCGATACGTGAGGTAGTTTTGCATATTCTTCACCTAACCATTCTGAAATACCATTTTGGTCTTGGTCGCTATATTTAGCATAATCATTTTTTTCGTGCAAGATGTGCGCATTATACCCAAGCTCAGTTAAAAGTTTAACATGCTCATAAATGTTTGCAACACCAGCTACTGGGTTACCTTTTGTGTCTAATGTGAAAAAATATAAATTAAAATCTTTTGATTCTAATTTTGTAATCACACTGTTAATTTGTTCTTCAGTTACTTTATTAGTTTGTTCTGACATAATTATTTATTAATTTATTATTATTATAATTGTTTTAATACTCCGTATTTTACTAGAGTGTTAAATGCTATTTTAAATGGTAATGATGTATCATTTAGTGCTCTTTCAGCTCCTAATGTTGTGTCACTTTCTTCATTATAAGTTAGTAATATTTCTAAAAGATATCTAAATGTTTCATATCTAGATATGTCCATTTCTAACCCTTTATAATAAGTTCGTTCAACAATTTCTGTTTTTTCAACACCACCTTGAATGTATGTTGTTTTAGTTTCGCTTTCTTTAGCGTCCTTTTCTTCTAATTGTGGGTCGGTTCTTAATATATTTTTTAATCCATCGAAATCGATGTAATAACCAATACCTCCAAATTCTAATAAAATATCCTCCATATTATATTTCTTCTTGTGTTGTTATTTTTGTGTTAAGTATTTTCTCTCTTAGAGATGTATCTTTTATAAAATCTAAGATTGAGTCTAATTCAAAATCACCCGCAACATTTTTATTATATGGTGCGTTTATTTTTACTGAAATTTTACCTTCTGGTTTGTTTTGTAATGCAACAGGGTTTGCAGTTATTAAAACATCACTATCACCCCATTCTTCCTCATGTTGTTTTACAAACCTAATATTACTTGCTCTACAACCAAGTTTAGATAAGAAAAATAATGTAGATGGTATGCTTTTTAAAAATTCTCTACTAACTAATTCAATAGTGTGTTCTTCTTCTTCATCAATATCAACTAGAAACATGTTAAATTTAGTCATTAAATTATCATGTAATTGGTCAGCATGACCGAATATTTCTAAACTAGCTTCTTCATATAAGAATTTATTCAAATCAAATTTAGATTTGAATTTGTATTCTTTTGCTAAATCAAAAGAGTAAATATCATTTTTTATTATAACGTATTCACCATCTTCATTTGAAGAATTTTTATCAGAACCTATATATTTATTATAGGTATAATCAAATTGGGATACCATATCCCTTAACACCTCGTTAATACTAATTGAAATTTTCATATCTCAATAATACTAGTATTATTCGTTAAAGTAAAGTTTAGTTAAATCTTCTTTTAAAAAATATTTTTATTTTTCTAAGTAAGGTAAGTTTTTTGTTGGTTTGTCTATTTTGTTTAATACTAACTTTACCATTTTGTGATTGATTGGTTTGTTTTTTAGGTTCATCATCTTTTTGAATGTTTTCAAATATGTTGATAAAGTATGATGTTAATCTATGTCTAACAACTTCAGTTTCACTGAATGTTACAACACCCACACCTTCTTCTGGTCTCTTTAATACATTATTAATTAAAGGTTCTAATGCGCTTAATCTTTTATCTTTTAAATCAATTTGTCCAGAATCACCAAGAACTATAACTTTTGTATCTTCAGAGAATCTAGTTAAAAATGTTTTACCGTTATCTTTTGATATGTTTTGGAACTCATCTATGATGATAATTGCATTTGTGAATGAACGACCTCTTATAGCACCGAAAACCTCCATTTTAATAACACCAGATTCAATTAGTTTGTTTGTTAAATCTTCACCAATTAATTTATGAAAGGCATCAAGGAATGACATCATGTGAAATTTTAATTTATCCATTTCATCACCAGGTAATGTACCAATCTCTTCATTTTTTAATTGTGTTATTGATTTAACCAATTTGATTTCTTTATAAACACTTGGGTTTGTTTTTAATAACATTAGTGCCTCATAAATACTAATTAAGGTTTTACCAGTGCCAGCAGGTCCAGAACATATTGTTACATCATTTTCTTTAATATTATTTATTAATTTTTTTTGAGTTTCATTTTTACACTTTAAGGATAACCTAATATTATTAATAAGTTCTTCCTTACTTAATACTTTGTTAACTGTTTTAACTCTAGCTGGTGGAGTTGTTTCAGTTGTTGGTGTTTTTCTAGTTCTACTCATAATTAACGTTTAAGTTTTTTTTCATATTTGGTGTCTAATTCAACATTTCTGTATTGTTCTATTATACTTCTACCATTAGTTTTAATATTTGAAACGAATTTAATAACATAAAATTCATTAAATTCAACAATCTTATCAAAAGATTCTATATCATACTCATATTCTAAAAAATCTTGAGCCCCTATTGTGTTATTAGTTAGGAATAAAACTGTTTTTATATCAGTTAGTGTACTATATTGTTTATTTGTTAATATTTTTTTAATTTCAGATATTAAGAAATGGTTGTTTTTATCAAATTGTGATGGGTATTTCGATATATAAAATTCTAAAAGGTATTGCTTATCATTTATATTTTTTATGTGTAATTTTTGTGTGTATTTTTCTATTTCAAATTTAGGTCTAGAATCTCTATAAATAGTTATAGGTGTATTTGTTTTTCTATATATTGATTTTAATTCACCAATTGTTTTAACTAAATCAGTTTTTAAATCAATATCAGTTTCAGTATTAACCTCATCATTAATATTTAAAATATCTTCATCTATAATATTTTCATTTTCAGATTCTACACCTTCTATAAATTCAATGTCATTTTCTAAACTTTCAACAACACCACTACTTATCGTTGTATTATCAACAACCATAATTAATTTGTAGTTGTCGGTTAAGTCTGTTTTTATTTTTGATAATCTATATGTATCATCTGTTTTATCGGTAACTAATATTGGGTAACCGTCTTCATCATAACCATTTATCTTGGATGTTATGTTTTTTGAAGCTTCTAATGTTTTATAAAATCTCCATCTTAATTTTTCAACCTCTTCATTAATTTCACCCCTAATTAAAGCATCTAACACTGAATTTTGATTTAACCTTTGGTGTTTCTCAGAGTTAATACCTAAATCAACAGATTCTTGACCTAATGTATTTTTTTCAACATTAGACATACCTATTATTAGATTTGTGATTTGTTTTTTAATCCAACTACTCATTTATCTTTTTATTAACAAAGATACTAAAAAAAAACTAATAGTAAACAATTATGGTTTACCACCAAATCCAGTATTTTTTCTTCTTATCTTAGCTAAAAAGGCATCATCACCAATTTTATTTATTGATGGGTTTGGTTTAAATAATTTTGGTTCATTTAATTTAATAGCTTTTGGTGTTATAGTTGGTGAAGGTTCAACCTTTTTAGGTTCTTTAATAACTATGTTATTAATAACTATGTTATTTGGTTGATTATTACCATTTGATATGTCTCCTGTTCTTTTTTTTTTAATATCATTATTTGATTGATGTACCGTACCAGATGTGCTAATAATTTTTATTTCTTCACCGTAAAAATCATCATAAAAATTTTGAGCAATTATTGGTGTTTTTAGTCTAAATTTTGGGTGTAATTTAGAATCATCATTTCCATAATGTTGGCATAATGAATAATTTAGGCACGATAATTTAAACCCATTTAAATTATCCACCATTAAACTAAATTTTTTAGTAATACTAGACCAAACACCAGTTGATTTGTTTTCAACATCTTTTAATTTACTAGGTATTAATCTATGAATCATTCTAACAGATTCTTTTGACATTGTAAAAAACCCGTCAATATATGCACTACACCCCCAACCGTGTGAATGTAATGAAAAAATATTTACAATATTTTTTTCAGATAATAATGGTTTTACATGTTTTGTGAAGTCTTTACATAATAACATATCGTCAGCATAATATATAAACCATTTAAAATTGGTAGATAAACCTTCATTTAATAAAGCTCTAACCGTATCATTATACCCAACCTTACCATTATTTTTATCATTATGTACAACTTTAACATTTTTAAATTGAGTTTCAATAGTTTTATACCTTTCATCATTTGACCCATCGTTATAAACGATAACATTTAAATCTTTATATTCATTTATGTTTGTTAGGGTTTCCACTAATTTATCGTATCTATTATACGATGGGATTAATAAACAAATTTCATTATCATTAATACTCATATTATCACTTATATATTTATTTTTAATTATTTCACTTATTTTCTTACTCGCATTACCATCACCAAAAGGTGAATTAGTAGATATTTTAAAATCATCAATGTGTGTTTTAAACACACTTGATAAATCATTTGGTGAGTCAATCATAAAACTTGTTATACCAATTGACTCAGGTCTTTCAGTTATTTTCCTACAAACTAAACATTTTTTATTAAAAAAGGAACATTCCTCTTGTAGACCGCCACTATCGGTTATTACTAATTTTACTTTAATTAATAATTTTATTAAGTCATCATGAGCCAATGGTTCTATAATTTCAACATTTTTTAATATTTTTTTATATTTTTGAACATTTGGGTTTGGGTGAATTGGTAATACAAATTTCAAATGATTATAGTTTTTAGCTAATTCATTTATTTCATAAAACCATTCATCAATAATATCATGATTTTCACGTCTATGTAGTGTTATTAAAATCGTATCACCATATTCACACATTGGTAAGTATTGTGATAAGTTATCTAACCCAGTATTCCCAACTACATGTAAATCACCTTGTACTTTTTCATTTATCAAATTTTGGTAATTTAATTCAGTAGGGCAAAAATGTATATTAGCAATTCTAGCTATTAATTGTCGATTTGTTTCTTCTGGGTACGGATTTTCAACGTCATACGTTCTTAATCCAGCTTCTAAATGTATTACATTTACCTTCCTATTAAATGCTGATAATGCAATTCCTAGTGCAGATGTTGTATCACCTTGAACTAATACATGTGTAATATCTTTAAAATATTCATCATTTAATAATGCACAACTACTTATTATATTATTTAATCTATTATCACTGTCGTTACTTATTTCTAAATTAAAGTCAGCATTATTATCCACTAAATTTTTATGTTGACCAGTAAATAATGTTTTAAATTTTATTCCATTTTCAGTAAAACTATCAATCAATGGTTTAACTTTTATATATTCTGGTCTAGTTCCGTATGTAATTAATATCATATCCCTTTAATTGTTTTCCACCCTTTTGTTATCAATGTTTTAACTATTTCATCACGAACAGTTAAATGGTTTGCAACCTTTAATGAATGCGCATTTGCATCATTACCCCAATCAATACCATTAGTTGCAGCTTGGTCTCTTAAATTTGACCATAAAGATTTATCGGATGTTGGATGTGGTGGTACATATGTTGGTATTCCATGTTTTTGAGCAATATATGAAAAAAACATATCTTCACCATTTTCCCAAGTTGGGGGTAATTCTTCCCACATAAATTTAGCGTATTCTTGTTTAAAAAACCAAGCGTGACCAACTAAATCAACAATTGTTGGTGTTTCACAAAACACCCCATTCCAACCAACTTTAGTGTGTGGTTTATATGTTTTTCCGTTGGTAATGACTCCACTACCACCGAGTATACCGTCTTTAACTATTATATTGTTTAAACAATTCTCCAACCATTTTGGACCTGGTATTATATCATCATCAAACATGGCGATATATTGTGTTCTACAAATTAATGGAATTGTAAATCTACCCCAAAATTTTGTATTGTAACTACATTGATACGTTTTTATATTTTTATCTAATGGTAGTACTACTCTAACACCATCTTCAATATTATACCATACGTGAATATTTTCACTATTAATTTTAATAGTTTGGTTCTTTATTGCTTCAATTTGTTTTTCTAATGTATAACCCCTCTTGTATACATTTAATATGACACTTATATTACTCATAATTTATTTTTTTATTACCAAATACAGGTTTTATTTAACGTATCACCACCTCTTAAGTAACGTCTGGTTAGCGGTAATTTTAGATAACCATCAATAGTTGACCCTATATCTAAATAGGTATTATTCTTATTAAAACTGTGTAATTGATGAACTAAAATATTAGCAAATGGACCAGCTGAAATCAAAAACACATGATTAATTATATTATTATCAATAATATGATTTTTTAAATCATTTATCAAATGTAAATTATGTAACCAAGCATTGCTTTTTATTTTGAAAATATTTTCATCTTTAACATTAAATGGTAAATTTGTCGTATCACCTTTTTCGTGACACACCAAAACAACTTCTCTATTTTTCAGTTCGGGTAATAATTCATTTGTAAATCTTTTGTAATTACTATTAACAAATATGTTAGCCCAAGTTAAATTACTCTCCTTTTGTGTTGATTTAATTTTCATATAATTAAATCTATCCTCACCAACACAACATTTACAAGCTACCCCGACAAAATATGAATCATCATGGTAAACAAATGATTCAGATAATAATTTTTGTGATAATTTATAAATTTCATTATTCGGGTCAAATTCGAATTCCCCAACACCCTTATCTAATAAATTTATAGCGGTACCTTCAATTATTATCAGTTCACCATCACCGTATCTACTTATTGATATATTTTTTTTATTCTTTATAGAATCCATAACAAAATTGAAATCATTTTCAAACGTTTTCATGTGTTTAAAATTTAATTTTTGTTATTTTAACAATTTTATAATTACCACCAGTATTCCATTGGTCTAAACCACCACCTTGATTTTCATGAATAATTTCATATTCAAATAATAGTGATAATCTTTGCATAAAATCATAGTGATTAAAATCATCAACTAATATAATTGAGTTAATCGTTAGGTGATTTTTAACATGTAAAAATGATAAATTTCTACCATTACCATTTGGACCATCTAAAATCATCAATTCATATATTCCAGATAAATCACCTGGTAAAATTTCATAAAAATTATTTTTTTGCCTACTTGTTAATGGTGTTACCTTTTTATGTAAAAGCTTTGGGTCGATGTTTAAATTATTAAACATTAATTCATATGATTTATCATCACATTCTAATAATTGTCTAATTTTTAAATCTAAAAATTCATAATTACCATCATAAGCATATTCAATATTATCATCAAATGATGTTATTTCTATAGATTTAATTTTATTTAAAACAACATCTACTAAAAATTCAGTAGATTTACCAGACCCAAATTCTAAAACTCTTATTTTATCAGATTTAAAATCTTTTATTATTTCTAATAATTCATTTAGTTGTTTTTTACTTAAACCCCAACCATCGTTTTTGTATTTTTCTAAATCCATAATTTATTTATTATAACTTTCTATATAAATATCTTTAATTTTATTAATAATATTATCAAAATCAAAAATACTTAAATCTTCTGGAACTTCATGATATGAAGAGCCAATTATTTCACCACTTTTATCAACATCATAAATTATAGCTGGTTTACCACATAAAAACCCTTCAATAGTGGTCCTACCTAACATTATACCAGCAGTAATATCACACTTATAATAAAAATCTTCTATATTATCCGTTGGTGGGAAATATTTAACATGTGATTCGTTATTTCCAAGATTTGATGCGTACCCCATAGTATCTTTACCAACTAACCATAATTCTTTGTTTTCAGTTTTACATTTTTCAACCAAATCCATAATTGGTTTTTCTCTCAAATAATCCATAGTACCAACAAATAATACAACTGGTTTGTCTATTCCACTTGGTAGTGAGTTAGGTTTAAATCTAGATTTATCAAATGGGTTATAAACAACTTCAACTTTATCCTCTGAAATACCAAAGTTATTTACCACATAGTCTTTAATACTTGGTCTAATGGCTATATATTTTTTGATTCTATCATCAATAACTGGATTTTCCAAATCAATCACTTCAGACCTAACAATATTAACAAAATTAGATTCTGGGTATAATTGTAATAATCTTTGCGTGACAGGAGTGTGATTAGCGTGGATTATATCAAACGTTTGCTGATTTATTCTATATAAAATATTTTCTTGTGATGGTTGTGGACCATTATTAGTATTCACCAACCATTTACCATCACCCAATTTATAATGTGGTGGTTCGTTTAAATTATACGTTTTAATACCATGTTTATTGCATATCTTTTTAAATTCATCGCCAATATTTAATGAAACAACTGTAACATCACAATTTCTACTAGCTAAACCTTTTGCAGTTTCTAATGTTGATATTTCAGAACCAGTCAACCCTTCAAAATTTAAACAACCCATTAATACTTTTAATTTTCTATGTTGGAATGTTTCATTTAACCTAACTGGTAATTTATCTTTAAACTTTTCAGAAAATTTAATTCTATTATATTCCCACTGTTCATTAGTCATACCTATAGACATATGGTTTATTCTAATTTCAGTTGTAACACCAACCTTAACACCTTCTAAATGGTTTCTAAATGTAAAATCAACATCATAAAAATGGAAACCACCAACTGATTCATCAAAGTTTTGTTTTATTCTTTTTTTATGTACAGCGAAAAACACACCATCAACGATAATAGTCTCTTCTAACCTCTTATCTTGGTCTGGGCTATACTCTGATAACCAAGACTTACCTTCGTGCGTATGAGCAACTCTACCGTACATACTTTTTCTTTCGTCCCACCATCTACCAGTGTTTGATAAGTATTTTGTACCAGCAACTCCTATGATACCATATTCTGGATTATTTTCAAACATTCTAACAATTCTGTTAGAAATTTGTTTTGTTTCAACAATAATATCATCGTGCGCAAATACAACTATATCATTTTTAGTTTCCGCTAAAGCTTTATTGTAAAACTTGGTTAAACTTTCACCCTTATTGACATATTCAATAACTTCAACTTTAGGATTACCACACGCTTTTAATAAATGTTCTGTGTGTTTTTTATTTTCTTCTCTAGTACAATATACAATGCTTATCATATTTTATATTAATTTATATTTTGTTATAAAATCATCATAACTTATTTCTTCAATAATATTTTCACAAAAATCAATATTTCGTGAAAATAAAACAATACCATCTTTTGATAAGTCTATTGAGGGTTCTAACACATCAATAGCTGGTCTTTCATATTTCCAATAATTTTCATCGTTTGATAAGCACACAAATCTACCTTCAAATATACCAACACTTGCTGCGTGTTTTTTTAATTTTTCTATAAATTCATCTTTACTCATTTTTTAAATCTATGGTATGCGTTATTACTAATATTTATAAATTCAGCGTTTTCAGAAAATTCTTTTAACGTTTTAGCATCAACATAACTCATAGCTGAACGTAAATACGATTCAAAATTTTCAACCCATTGTTCGAGTGTGTATTCAACTTCTCTATATCTAACAACACCTTCAGATGTTTTTAATACTTCATTACCCCATTTCTTTTGAACTTCTTTGGTTGACATTCCTCTAAATTCTTTAATGATTTTAGATTCACCAAAATCACCATTTTTAAAATGATTTATAGCTTCAGCGTTTGATATCTCAATTGGTTTTCCGCTTGATTTTATATAACTTTTACCACAAGACTCAACACATTTATTTAATATACTACCTAACATAACATAATCAGCACCAAGTGCTAATGCTTTGATAATATCTGAATATTCTTTAATACCACCATCAGCAACAATTTTAGCTGGTTTTTCTATAGATAATGACATATAATAACATTCTCTTATTAATGATGCCATTGGGTATCCAACACCTAATTGTTGAGTTGTTAAACAACCCCCACCATTTCCAATACCTATACGAATATAATTAGCACCAGCATCTGATAATAATTTATATGTATGTGGATTTGCAACATTACCAACCATTAATACCATTTTATCACCATACCATTCTTTAGCCAATTTAGTTGATTCAATTATTTTTGAAATGTGACCATTTGCGGTATCAATTAAAACGCTTATCGGTATTGTTATAAGGTTAGATAAATTTAGGTTTAAAAATTTATCATTAAATTGACTTAATGAATAAGATTTAAACATATCTTCTTGTGTTCTCTGTTCACCTCTAGGTAAACAAACATTTAACTTTAAATTGTAGAATAAATCAGCATTTGTTGTATCAACAACCGTATCCATAGGTGCTGTAAATAGAGGTAAAAACCCATTTTTATCAAATGGGTTTATCTCACTTCTACTATTTATATTCGTTGTTATTGCTGGTGATATTAATATATCATTAAAATCAACTTTAACATCTTTGTCTCCAATAAATTGACTCATATATTTTTTAATTATTTTAAACCAGTACTACCGAAACCACCAGAACTTCTTTCTGTGTTATCTGAAATTTCGTCTACTTTGGTTAAGTTTATAAAACTTGTGCAAGTCTGTGCAATTACAGCTTGTGCTATCCTGTCACCAACTTCTATTTTAAATGGTTCTTTACCATGATTTATTAATATAACAATAATTTCACCTCTATAATCAGAATCAATAGTTCCAGGGCTATTTAAAACCGTTACACCATTTTTTGCAGCTAAACCACTTCTTGGTCTAACTTGCATTTCAAAATTATTTGGTAATTCAAAATATAAACCAGTTGGTACTTTTTCAAACTGACCAGGTTGGATTGTTAAGTTAGCATTTGACCTTAAATCAAAACCAGCTGAACCTGGGGTTGCATATTCTGGATTGGGGTTGTTTGATTTGTTAACAAATTTAACATCAACACTAAATTGAGTAGTATTAACTTGATTTAAAGTTTCAACCGAATTAGAATATTCATTTAAAAAGTTTTCATATGAATATTCATTATTTGGGTCTATTATTTTTTTTAACTTTTCGTTAATTTCTAAAATTTCTTTACCATCCATATTATTTCTCCTCTATAATTGCTAATTGATTTGCTACTCTTAAAATAGCTGCTAATTTTTCACCCTTTGTTTTCATTGGTTTACCAGAAAAATCTTCATTGTAGTTGTACATTGCAAATACTTCATCTTCCGTTAATGTAACACCAGAAGTTAATGCATAATAAACTGAACGTTCACTAACAGTCATACTTAATAAATCATTGTTAAATGTATACATCTCACCTTTATTTTCCTTATGCCATTGTGATGTTTGTTCAACGAACATTTTTGATTTACCGATTTGATGTAAAAAACAAACTTTAATTAATGATGATGCATTAACTTGTTTATCTTCTGGTAACATTTCATTAATTGAAACAGCGTACTTAGTTGTATTCAACAAATGTAAAACTAACCCACCTTCAAATGCGTTATATAAGTTATTTGTACTACATGCTGGTGCACCAATAAATTCTGAACCCAATAGGTTAATTAATTCATCAGTTAGAAAACCGTGTTTCTGACCAGTTTCGTTGAACTTCTTAGCATTCTTTATAATTTTTTCTTTAGATAACATAAAAAAACATTTAATATACTTGTTATAGTGCAAATATACTAAATGTTTTAATTAATTGCAAAATTTATTTAAAATAATTTATTAGATTTCCTACCATTAACAGTTAAGTATGGTCTTTTATTAAAGAACTCATTTTGTTTATCTAAATCTTTTCTTGATTTTTCATTATCACTAGTGATAATATCATTTAAAGTAGGTTTGGTCGAATCCAGATTTTCATTATGTATTTCAATTATTTCTGGATTATACATAAAAGGTGCAAATTTATATAAAGATTTTCTCTTATTGATATCTAACCTATTTTCAACAAACATAACATTATCATCATAAACATATGGGTTATACCCAGGTTGTTTCATAATGTTTATAGTTTTTTCAACGTCAACATTGAATTTTTTAGAAAAGTTTTCTTTTAATTCTTTAACGTATCTTAACCTATCTTTCTCTTCTTTTTTATCTTGAATTGGTTTTTTAATATTAATATAATACCAATTCTTAATCTTTAATAAAAATTTTGATTTTTTAAGTTTATTAAAAAATTTATTTACTGAATTTTTAAATCTAACCATACGTGATGGTTTTTTATTTGGTGTAAAGTCAGTACTCTTAAAAGAATTATCAAAACTATTAGTTGCAGACTGCTTCATAGCATTAAGCAAATCATTAGGTATTTTACTCATAACTTTATTTTTTTAAAATTTCAAAACCATATCGAGTTAACATTATTTTATCAAATAAACAAAACCCAATAAGTCCTTTATTATCAAATGCGTATTGTATCAGATTCCAATACTCTTTCAGTATTACTATTTCTTTTCCCATCTAAAAGTGATAAATATAAATCTCTCCTTTGTTTTGACACAGCTTCAATAGAATAAGTATCTTTTACTGTATCGTAAAGGTTATTTGATAGTGTTTCAATTTGTTCTGGATTGGTAACTAACCTTTTCAAGAATTGGTACCACTCTTTAGTGTCATTATTTACTAAATATGCATTACCTTCCTCATTAAAGAAGTTTTGGTCTTTTTTATCTGTAGGTTTACGTCTAGCATTAACCAAATCAATTTGATATGGACCAAAGTCTTGAGCAACCAAAGCTTTCTTATGAAAACCAGATTCAATAACTTTTAATTGTGATTTAACTTTATTAAAAGTATTATCAGCTAATGGTGCTAATGATATATCAAACAAGTTATAATTAGTAGCGTAAGTACTTACTGGTTTAGTCCAAACTCTTCTGTATGGTTCATTTTCAACACCTTCAAATTCTTCTTTACTGAAAGATAATAAATGTTTTTTATATTCTTCACTAATTGTAGAATAATCAGCTGTAAATATTTGTTCATATTTATACCAAACACTTTCCATTGGTTTGATAGGTCTTTGTGTTTGTTGACCAGTTTCTGGGTTAATCATTGTGATATGACCTCTTGTATCAAAACCACATAATACAAATTGAACTTTATCTAATAAATTATCAGATTTGAACTTGTTAACTAAACCTGTTAATAGTTTCAAATCTTCTAAATGTGAATTACCAATCCACATAGGTTTACCATTTCTTCTAACATAAATAATATGGTTTTGAACTTCCACACAATAAACGTTACCTTTATATGGTCTAGTATATTGTTCTTCACTTTTAACTAGTGGTGTATTTTTATTATGTTTACTTACATTAGGATGTTTGGTAAAATTAATAACTAAAGAATCATATTGTGATTTTATATCACGACCTTTAATTTGAGATGTTCGTTTACCCCTATTAGTTATATTAGCTGAAATACCCAATTTTAAAGCAAGTTCTTGAAGATTATTAGCTAATGTTGGTGAACATGTATAAGCTCTAGTTCTTGCATATTTATTGTTTTCAACACAACCATCACCTTTAATAAACCAGTCTAAAAATATAGATAATTGTCTTGATGATAAGTGTAACACTTCTTGTGGTATAAATTTATCATACGCATTTCCAAAATTTGATAAATATTCCCATAGTTGTTTATCAAAAACCCTAATTTGTGTTTTATCTTTAGTATATGTTGGTTTGAAACCCATTTTAACTAATAAATCATACATGTGTGATAAATACCCATTATCTTTTGTTTGAGCAATACCAACTTGGTGTAACCCTTTTGTTTTTGTAGTCCAACCTTCAGCCATCCAAAAACCAAAAAATTCTAACCACATATCCATATTAATATATTTATCAGACCCATATTTATCCGATAAACCATTATAACGTTTTTTAGAAATTAACCTATCTATATATGATTGATTTTCTTCAACTTCAGCATATTCATTTAGCATTGGTAAAATAAAATATTCTTCTTCCTTGCCAACCCATATCGCATTTTTCTTAACATGGAAATTTTTACCGTGTAACTTTTCGGATTGAATCAATTCCAAATTTAATTTCTTATGTGTTAATGATTTAGCAACTGATGCATACATATTATGATTTGGGGTAACTTCATACTCAATTAAGCCGTTTTTAGCACAATTTAATTCACCATCAAAAGGTTCACATATGTAACCAGTTGGTTTGTGGTATTCCAATTCTTGCGTATTTGGATTTAATGTTGCAACTAATTCAGTTTGGTTTAATTCATCAAATCGTTTCCAACCATCATTTGTTAGTATTTCAGTATCTGGTGTCATACACGAACCACCAAGCCACCCAATTCTAATCCTATCAGATTTTTCTGGTGTTGGTGTATATTGTTTTTCTGTTGGGTCAATCGCATTAGGTAATACATAAACGTTTTTGTTATATTTCTCAATTTCTTTTGCAAATATATCAGTTGTTGTTGTAATATTTTCAGCAACTTTAAGATTAGAAATAATCTTTTCATCCATTTTTGAATTTTTAATAATCAAATGAGCTGGGTGATGCGCACCTGGGGCCCAATAATCATCTAAATCCATAATTGTTGTGATACCTAAATTTTTAAGTTTATTTAATAAACTAGGCATTTGTTCATATTGACCTAATGTTCTATGATAGTGAATTATATCATATTGTTTTAAATATTCATCATTGTTTAAATCTGGTCTTTCTTCTATATCAACATGAAACTCATTTGGGTAAAATTTCTCTAAACCTAAATGTGGTGCAACACTCCTGAAATACCCAACTCCTGACCTATCTGATGGGATTACTAAAACTTTTATTTTTTTCTTTGAACTCATAAAATAATTTTAAATTTGTTTTATATTAGTTAATAATAACTAATGTTTAATTAATTGTAAACAAAAAAAGGGAGTAAACTTACCCCCTTTATTTTATTATTATATTATTTTTTATTTTTAACCCTTTTTTGTTGCATTTACTTTACCTTCTTTAATTAAAGTAGTTATCGTTTGCTTAATAACCGATTCAGTTAAGTTTTTAGAATATTCATTTGTTAAGTATTCAATTAAAACATCTTTAATCATTTCTCTTAAACCATTTTCATTATACCCACCAAACTGCTCTTGCATTGGTTGTTGGTAAGTTTCTTTAATTGGTTGTTTTTTAGCTTGAGGTATTGGTATGGGTTTTTCGTATGCTACATCAGAAACATCATCTAAAGTAAATGTATGACTTAACCCAGTTGGTTGTGGTATTGGGTTTTCCCTCATAGCTCTTTTAACTGATTCTGGCAATCTTGAATTATCTATCCTAGAGTTATCAACGATTGGTTGTGTTGAAGGTCTTGTTACACCTTCAGCTTGAAGTTGTTTAACCCCATCTTCAGTTAAAGCTCTACCATCAACATGACCAGTTTCATAATTACCAGTTTCAACTTTAGCCATTACTTTTTTAGCATTACCTAAAATACCTTTTAGTTTATTTAAATCTATTGGTTGCGGTGTACTCATAATTTTATTTTTTATTTTCTATAATTTGCAATTTGTGTAACATTTCTCATTAGTTTATCACCAGTTGGGTTGTATGGTTCTGAGGATTTGACTGGTTCATAAAATTTCATAGTTGTCATTTTAATTGACCCTGGTATTATTCTATCAACTCTAAATGTCTTCCAACCTTCAACTCTACCATTTTTTTTAGTTTTGGTTGTTTTACCACCAACTTGCCATAATCTAATTATAGTATTACCAGCTAATGATGTACCTAATTTATCTAATCTAACGTATCTGTCAGTTATTACACCGTTTTTAGTTTGATATTTAAATGAAATAAATACAGCATTTTCCATAGCCTTTTTAATATCCTCAATAACACCTTCATTTATCAAAAGTTGTTCTTTGGATATTTCTTCTAATATAATATCTTGGAATATATTGTAAAGTTTCATTAAATATTATTTTTTTATGGGAATGTTACTTGTCCGACATTTGAACTTGTATCTGGTTTTTGATATTGAACATTAAAATTGTAACCATTTTTTGTTACATTAGCAATTCTACCAGAACCAACGATAGCTGGATTACCATTAATATCGTAACTACCCCCTAATGCACCACTAATATTGTAAAAACCACCACCTAATGCACCATTATCGATTGATGAATCATTTGGGTTACCTTTGCCATGTACTGGTGTTTGTGAGTCACTTAATGCTTTAGTGTGTGTTGCTGCATAATTATTGCTATTAGCAACATTATCAAACTTATTAATTGCAATAAGTTCATCTCTTTTATTGATAGCTATTTGCTCTAATCTATTACTTGCCATAATTATTAAATTTTATTTTTATTGTTATCCATATATTCCATTAAATATTTTATGGAATCAATTTCTTTTTTAATTTCAGATTCAGAAACAGCAACAACACTACCAATTTGTTGAACTTTTGTTGCATCTCTTCTTTTATAATTGTTATTACCATTTTCACCTGGTTTTGAACCTTCAGCTTCAATGTTCATTCTAGACCTTTTTGGTGCATCGACTTTTTTAGTTTCAGTTTCCAATTTTTTGTTAACCCAATCCAAAAGTTTTTTCTTTTCAACATCTGATGGATTTTGAGCTAATTCACTTTCTAATCTACCTTTTTTAGTAGTTAGATTAGTGTAGCTAATTTTATCTTCCTTAAAGAATTTTTTAAATTCTTCTGGAACCACCACAAATGTACCTTTCTTATCTAAATCTAAATTTGGCATTATTTTTCTGAATCGTTAATTATTTTTAACATCTTTTCTTTATCATCTTTTGATAAATCAGATTTACTTATTAAATCTTCAATTTGTTTTAGTTTTTCTTCTAAATCCAAATCTTTTGATTTTTTAACAATATCTTTAGGTTCTTTTTTGTCAACCAAAGCTTCAGTCATTTCAGCTTCTGATATTGGTTTATTACCATGACTATATGGTGTACCACCATAGCCGTAGTATAATGCCCACCAACTTCTAGGTTGAGCATATTTACCCATTTTATCGGTAATTGTTGGTAATCCTTTTTCATAATTAGATGTATCATCATATGATTTTGGTACAGGTCCAGTTGTTATGTCACCATAACTAGGGTTAATATCACCTTCAATAGGTGTACCATCCACATCAATCAATTCATCCAATTTTATTTCATTGGTTATTGGTTTATGTTTTTCAAAATATTCTTTACTGAACTCCATAAATATAGTTTTATAATAAATATATTGAAATGAGTTAATATTTATAATAAAACCTAAATAATATGGAATTTAGAACAAAATTAGATTACTCTGATAACAGACAAATAAAACAAAGAGAAAGAACTGAAACAACATTATCTGGTGGGACTATATTTGGTGTACCGTTTAGTGCCTTAACGTCTGGACCTAATGGTTCAACTTCAGCTCAAACTTCACAATACATCGGTGTCAGTAGTACATTCTCTGGTAATAGTGCAACAACCGTATTTACATGGGGTATATCTAATGTTTCGATAGTAGACCCATATATTTCAGCTTTAACACCATCAAATAGTGGTTTGACTCAAGATGTTAATCCGATATTTGTATCTAGTAGTTCAACAGTTATAGATGGTAATACTGTTAATCTAACATATAGTGGTGTATCAGCATCTAATTTGTATGCTATAAGTATGTCTGAACCAACACCAGGTAATTATACTGGTACTGTATTAACTGATTTCTTTATTTATAGTGCGCAAGGTTTAGATTTTACTGGTAGAACTATTTGGGTTGATAATACTGAAATATTAAGAACAAAAAAACTAATAGTAAGTGATAACCCACAACCTGGTTATGTATTAACTTCAGATTATGAAGGTATGGGTACTTGGCAACCTGTATCTGCTGTAACATCTGGAACCACATTTTGGTCAGCATCGACTGGTACAAATGCTATTGTGGTTGAGTATAGTGATTCTATTGCTAGCGGTACGTTGGCATTAGGTGAAGGATTTAGAACAACTGCTATCGGTGATTATTCTCATGCTGAAGGTCAAAACACAACAGCTACTGGTAATTCAGCACATTCTGAAGGTTATTATTCTAAAGCATTTGGTAATTATTCGCATACTGAAGGTTATTTTACAACAGCTATAGGTAGTCAATCCCATGCTGAGGGTTCGGAAACAACAGCTAGTGGTAATTCATCACACGCTGAAGGTAATAATACAATAGCTTCTGGTGTTAGGTCACATGCTGAAGGTTCAGCTACAATTTCCATTGGTAACGCATCACATTCTGAGGGTAGACAAACCACAGCTATTGGTCAATATTCACATGCTGGCGGTAATAATTCAATAGCATCTGGTGATACATCATTTATACATTCAACAAATTCAATAGTTAGTGGTAATAGGTCAGCAGTTATTGGTGGTTCTGGTATAAATGGTTCAGCTAATGATACAGTTTATGTTCCAGATTTAGTTATTGATGGTTTAACATCTCAAGACCCTATTGCAACTGATGCAAATGGTAAAATAGTTGCTGGTACATCTGATATTAGATTAAAGAAAAATATAAATAGTTTAACAAATGCATTAGATGTTGTTAAGAATTTAAGGGGTATATCATTTGAATATACTGAAGAATCAAATATGGGTTCTGGTATTAGATTTGGATTCATTGCTCAAGAGGTTCAAGAAATTGTTCCAGATATGGTTAGGTTAAGAGCTAAGGGTGATGGTACGTTAAATTTAAATTATACTGAAGTTATACCATGGTTAGTAGAGGCAATTAAAGATTTAACAAATGTTAATATAAGTAATAGTGAATTAATATTAGAAACACAAACAATAGCAGCTGAAGATAATAATATTGAATTAAATTATGGTGGTAATAAAGATACCGCATTTGGTGGTGGTATTACAATTATAAATGGTGTTGATTCAAATACTAACTCAGAATTTAAAATAAATTCAGACGGTGATTGGGTTTCAAATAATTTAATTATAGCTAAAGGAATTGTGTTACCAACCTATACACCAACATCTAGTTCAGATATTTATGGAAAAAATGGTGAAATAACTATTGATGATAACTATTTATATATTAAAACAGAACAAGGTTGGAAAAGGTCTCCACTTGAATTATTTTAACAGAATATTAATTAATGAGGAATTACGGTAGAAAATCAATAGATTTAAAACTCACAGATAGTGAGTACTATGATTTTTATTTATATAATGGTGGTGATACTGGTGAATTTTGTGATGATAACACATGTAGTGGTAATTCAATGGTTATTTGGTATGATTTTAATGATACTGATATTTTTGAAAACTACCCAAATATTGACACAATAAAATCTTTGGTATCATGGAGTGGTGCAACAAATACTGGTTATACATTTAATACTTTCGGTTTAACTGGGTTGGATAATGGTGCTTTAGTTTATAATAAATTATCTGCCGATACTAAAAATATTGGTTTAGTTGATATATTAACTGGTTCTACTTTAACAATACCAGGTAATGATGATAGATTAACATTAACTAGAGTTACTGGTTCAACTGGACAATTTGTTTATCCGATAGAATATTTTGATGACTCTTCACCAGTTGGATATACTGGTTTATTTTTAGGTGGTTTTTATCAAGGTTATTATAAAATAGATGGTAGTACATATGAAGTTTTACCAAATAGAGTACCTAAAGCTTGGGTTGCTGATTTTTGGTTAAATAAAAGTGATTCTTTTTCTGGTATTACTGGTACAACATTAAATGATGCTTACCCTAATAATAAAGGATTTTTCTTTTATTTGGGTACTAGAGCTGAAAATAAATTTTGGAATATATTTGAAGGTAATAATACTGGGTGCACATTGAATTGTGAATCACCTAGTGGGTGTACTGATTTTGTGACTAATTTTTGTACAGAACTTAAAGAAAGTGAAATGCAAATTAATGACCCAGATACTGGGTATTCAATATATTTAGACCCACCACAATTAGAGATTAAAGAAATTGAAAATCAGTTTTTGATTTATGGTAGAGCTAAAAATACCAGTCATAGATGTGGTTATTGTGGTGAACCTAGGGATAGTGATGCATACGGTAGAGAAACTGTTTGTAGTTTCACTGGTACTAGCATAACTACAGCTGAATTTGTTAGAAAAAAGACTGACAATAGAAATCAGTTTTTGATTTATGGTAGGGCTAAAAATGCAAGTGATAGATGTGGTCATTGTGGTGAACCTAGAGATAGTGATACATACGGTAGAGAAACTGTTTGCTCATATAGTGGTGATAGTGAAATAGTATTAGAATTAGATAAGGGTTTAGACATTTATGATAATGCAATAGGGTTTAGAATAACCGATGATGGTAGTGTTGGTTATAGAGCCTTAAAATATACTGGATATTGTTCTGGTGACACATATATAACTGGTGTTACTGTTGAAGAACAATATTCTATGAGTGGTATGGTTAAAAATGATGAATGGACTAGAATAACCATAAGATTTGTTGCGAATGATAGATATGATGCAACACAACTAAAATGCTTAGGACCTAGAAAGGGTAAATTAATGTTTTATGTGAATTGTAAACTTAAAGCAATATTCAAAAATGTTGATGAATTTATTGCTAGAAGATTACAAGAATACAAAGGTAAACAAATTGGTGTACCATTTAATATTAGTATTGGTGGTGGTTCACAAGGTTTATTAGAGAGTATGACGTTTGATGGTCAAGATAATAATGATTTAGGTTTACTTATAGAACAAAATTTTGCTGGTACATTTATAGGTCAAATATCACAATTTAAATTCCATGTTGAAGACCAAAATTGGTGTGCAATATCTGATGGTTGTGTTATTAATTCAGCTAAATACGGTTTGAGTACTTGCGAAGTTGTTGGTTTAGATTGTTTTGCTATTGTTAATAGTATAAATGATTTAAATAGTATACCTTTAAATATAAGGAGAAGTGGTATGATTGTTCGTGTTAATAACAGTAATGTATATTACAAATTAAAGAAAGATAAGTGGGTTAATAACTTATCTGATTGGGAATCTTTAAATAATAACTTAACCAAAAATGCTGATAAATTAGAACCAACAGGTGTTGTTGATGGTACTAATAAAACATTTGAATTAGAACATGTACCAATACCTAATTCTGAACACGTATATTTAAATGGTGTATTACAAGAATCTGGTCAAAATGGTGCTTATACTATAGCTGGTAAAACAATAACATTTAATGATGTACCATCAGTTGGGACTAAGGTTTTAATTTCTTACAAATATAATTAAAAATAATATTTATTTTTTTTTACATTGGAGTATTTTTATATATTTATTTAATGAATAAAAATTAATTAACCATGAAAGAAAACAAGGAGTATAGAACATCTGATTTGTATTTAGCGGCATTTTTAAAAATGAATAATCAAGCGCTAAAAATTGAAAAAAATAAAAGCAAAGCTACTTTTATTTTCGATAGTAATGATGATTTATTAAAATTAGTAAATGATTATTTAACTGAAGGTGGTGTGTGTAAACCATTAACATACACTAATGCTATTAAAAACCTAAAAAATTTAATTTATAATCTTTAATCAGATTATAAACTAATACATGTTATTTTATATAATAATGTATTAAAATGTTAAAATATGTTAAATAATTATTTTTGTATTTACTTTAACATATTTATATTTTGAGCGAATAGTGATATTCCCTTATATGTATATTTAAATTTTATAATCCTATATAGAAATCTACAAACGGTAGATTTGGTCTCTTATTTAAATTTTTATTTTAATTTATATTAATATAATATTTGTATCCCATTTTACAACACAAACGGGTGTTATATAACAATTAAATTAAAATAAAATTATTATGATTTTTACAGGAACAACAGCGGAATTAAGAGACGCTATCTTAGCTGGAACTGACGTAACTTCTCCAGCATCTTACCCAGGTAAAATTACCTTAACACAATTAAATGCATTCTCTGGTACTTTAGAACCAGAAGCGTTAACTAACTTCAAAACCTTAAAAGTAAATTCTGATGGTTCAGTTGAAGAAACTAACGTAGCTAAATTATTAATCGACTTACAATCTGGAAGTGGAGTTGAGGATGCTAAAGAAGAGGCATTAATTGATGTAAGACGTTTAGAGGGTGATAATAGTATCCAGCGTGAAATGAGAATTATTAACTACACTATTGGAATGTTTAATTATTCTCCAGTTTCTTACACCCCTATTTTATCGCCAGATTATTCTTATTTATTCGCTAGAGATGGTAGAATTGTTTTACCATCGGATGAAGCAGCTGATGGTATTATCGTTAGATTCAAACCAGCTAAATTTATTATTTCAAGTAAAACCCCATTAGTATTCTTAAATGGTGTATTACAAGGTGAAGGTGATATTGCTTCTGTTGGTACTTTAGGTTCTTATGTTGAATTTGTAACAGCACCAGAAGAAGGTTCGTTAGTTGAATTCTATTTTGATGATTCAGTTAATGGTGACTCTGAACTTAAGGCTATTTCAAACGAATTAGCAGTTAACGCTAAAGGTCATGCGGATTTCCAAGCTAGAACAGCTAAGGCTTTAAAAACTGCTAATGATGCTATTGCTATAGCACAAAGTAATAAAATGGTGGAAAATGAAAACCAGGCGGCTAAAGAAGTTGAACTTAAAGAAGCTCATAAGGCAGTTGATTCAGCTAAAAAAGCTATGGCTGAAGCTCAGTCAGTTTCTGATGTTATCACTGCAAAAGCGGAAATTGAAAAAGCATTAGCAGATGTATCTAATAAAGAATCTGAAATTGCAGCTATTAACGATAGCATATCTAAACTTGAAGCTGATATTGCAAGTATTGATACTTACCTTAAGGAACAAAATGAAATAAATTCTAACGAAGCTAATAAATTTGCAGTAGTTGATACGGAATTACAAGAAAGAAAAGCTCTTATTGAATCTGTTAAACCAGCTCCAGCAGCTTAATAAGCTGATAAAGTTAATTAGTAATAACTAACTAAAAAAGAAAGGAGGGGTGACCCTCCTTTTTTTATATATCTAAGTTTTTATATTTTTTCAAATAGTATAATGTTATTATATTATCTTTTTCTTTTTTATTTTCAGCTTTATACCATAACCATATCCATGATGTTTCAAAATCTTTTAAATTTTGTTTTTTTTGTATTATTAGTTTATTGATTATATTAAATAATTCATCACCAAATTCAAAATCTATATCCAATTTAACTGCATAATATAGTAGTGTTAATACATCATTTTTTTCATATGCATCTTTTGATGCAATATATATGTTAATTAGTTCTTCTGAATTTACTTTATCTGGGTGTGTTTTTTTTACAATTTCTCTGTATAATTTTTTTATTTGTTCTTTTAATTCTGGTGATAATTCATCATCGTTTAAAACTTTTTTAATTTTTTTGTTTTCTTTATTTTTATCTAAATCGATTTCATTTTCACCATTATTTTCTAATTGTTCATTTTTTTGTTCTTCTTCAGTTTTTTGCTCTTCTTCTTCACCACCAAATTTTTTAATTTTTTCACTAACCTCATCCATAAATAATGGTTTAAATTCGGTTATTACCTCATTTTTAATTTCTTCATCTATAAGAAGATAATCATATTCGGTTATTAGTTTTTTTAACTCTAATAATTTTATTTTGCTCATAGTAATAAATATTGCATTTAATTGATAATTCATTAAGATTTAACATATAATAAAATTAATTAATACTTATTTGTTTTTATGCGCATATTTATAATAAAAATTATTATAATGCCAAACAATAGATTAATTTTAAGAAGTTTAAATAGTCCATGGACTATACCAGTTCCAGATATAACAACAGGTAGTGTTTTATCATGGTCAGATGTTGATAACAACTTTATATATTTAAAGGGGGAAAATATTTATTCTGGTTCAACAAGTGGTACCGACCTTATATTAAATAAAATAAATGGTAGTTCAATAGTTTTGGATTTATCGGCATTGGTTAATGCTGCCGATACATACATAACTGGTGGTACTTATGATTATGATTCTGGTTTATTAACTTTAACTAATAATGATGGTAATTCAGTACAGGTTTCTGGTATTGAATTTACTGGTAACACGTCAGCATCTTGTATTAGTGATATTTATGTATCTAATTTACATGGTTGTTCACCAATTACTGTACATGATTCAATAGAATCTAACGGTTCAACAGCTTCTGGTTTATTGTCATTTGCATTTGGTTTTGAAAATATTGCATCTGGTGATTATTCACACGCTGAAGGTGAGGAAACCATTGCGTCTGGTGATTCTTCGCATGCTGAAGGTTATCTAACAATTGCATTGGGTCAAGCGTCTCATGCTGAAGGTGGTGGTTCAGTAGCTATCGGTGATTTTTCACATGCTGAAGGTGAGGATACTATGGCTAGTGGTATTACATCGCATGCTGAAGGTTCTGGTACAACTGCTAACGGTATATCATCTCACTCTGAGGGTACTCAAACAATTGCTAATGGTGATTCTTCACATACTGAAGGTAATCAAACACTTGCTAATGGTGATTCTTCACATGCTGAGGGTGATAGTACAACAGCTTTAGGTATATCATCACATTCGGAAGGTTATTTAACAATTGCTAATGGTGATTATGGTTCACATGCTGAAGGTAGTGAAACAACTGCAAATAATGTTGCATCGCATGCTGAAGGTTCATATACAACGGCTAATGGTGTTTCTTCACATGCTGAAGGTGCTTATACTAAGGCTATTGGTGATACGTCTCACGCTGAAGGTGAGGAATCAAATTCTATTGGTCAAGCGTCTCACGCTGAAGGTAAAGCAACAACAGCTGATGGTGATTATTCACATGCTGAAGGTTTTTATACAATATCTAACGGTTATTCATCACACGCTGAAGGTGAATCAACAACTGCTAATGGTGATTCATCACATGCTGAAGGTTTTTATACAATAACTAGTGGTTTATCATCACATGCTGAAGGTATATCTTCAAAAGCTATAGGTAGTGCATCACATGCTGAGGGTCAACTTACAATAGCGAGTGGTGATTCTTCACACACTGAGGGTTATGAAACTACCGCTATTGGTTATTATTCACATGCTGAGGGTCAACTTACAATAGCAAGTGGTGATTCATCACATGCTGAAGGATATCAAACTATAGCTAGTGGTTTATCATCACATGCTGAAGGATATCAAACAACTGCTAATAATTATTCACATGCTGAAGGTAGAAGTACAACAGCTATTGGTGATTATTCACATGCTGAAGGTAATAATTCTAAAGCTATTGGTATTCTTTCACATGCTGAAGGTTTAGCAACAACAGCTAGTGGTTATAATTCACATGCTGAAGGTGACAACTCTAGAGCAAGTGGTACAACATCACATGCTGAGGGTTATCGAACAACTGCTAGTAATTATTCACATTCCGAAGGTTATGTGACAATGGCTCTTGGTGACATGTCACACGCTGAAGGTAGAAGTACAACAGCTAGTGGTTTTTATTCACATGCTGAGGGTTATTTAACAACTACAATTGGTCAATCATCACACGCTGAAGGTAGATTTTCAAAAGCTATTGGTTCTTATTCGCATGCTGAGGGTTGGCAAACTGTAGCTAGTGGTTCAGCGTCACATGCTGAAGGGCAGAATACAAGAACTGATGGTTTATATTCACATGCTGAGGGTTACGCTTCTGTTGCTAGTGGTCAAGCGTCTCACGCTGAAGGTAGGTCAACAATAGCTAGAGGTGATTTTTCACATACTGAAGGTAGACAAACAACAGCTAATGGTTGGTATTCACATGCTGAAGGTTATTTAACAACTGCTATTGGTTTGGGTTCACATGCTGAAGGTAGAAGTACAACAGCTATTGGTGAGTATTCACATGCTGAAGGTTACCTATCAATTGTTATTGGTTCTAATTCACATGCTGAAGGTAGACAAACAAAAGCAACTGGTTGGTATTCACATGCTGAAGGTTTTGCTAGTGAAAGTTATGGTTATTATTCACATGCTGAAGGTTCTGAAACAACATCTATTGGTGATATGTCACATAGTGAGGGTGAATTCACAACAGCTATAGGTTACGCTTCACATGCTGGTGGTAGTTCAACTATCGCTTCTGGTGATACTTCATTTATACATTCAACTAATTCAATAATAAACGGTAATAGAAGTGCTATTATTGGTGGACAAAATATAACTGGAAATACAGATGATACAGTTTATGTACCTAATTTAAATATAAATATAACACCAGCTAATGATAACACGATTAGTGAGATATTAGTTAGAGCTAATGATGGTACTGTTAAATATAAAGATATTACTTCATTTACTGATATGACAGTAACTGGCGGTACTTATAATCCATCAACTGGTATTGCCACATTTACAAATAATTCTGGTGGAACATTTGATATAACTGGATTTTTAACTGGTTATACTGATTTTTATACAACTGGTACAACATTAGTTGGTAATACTGTATACTTTGATAGAAATGATACATTATCAGCATATACTCTTACATTACCAAGTTCAACATTTACTGGTAATACATCAGCATCTTGTATTAGTGATATTTATGTATCTAATTTATATGGTTGTTCACCTTTAACTATACATCAACAATTAAGAACAGTTGGTTCAACTGTTGATGGTGAATTATCATTTGCATTTGGTTTTGAAAACGTTGCATCTGGTGATTATTCACATGCTGAAGGTTATACAACAACATCAGCTGGTTATACATCACACGCTGAAGGTGAATCAACAACAGCTATTGGTGGTTCTTCACATGCTGAAGGTTATAATACAAAAGCTGGTTTAAAAGCATTTGGTACTGATAGTGTTATTGATGGTGTTATAACGTTAAGTTCTAGTTATGGTAATGTTAGTGCAGAATTTTCTGGTGGTATAATTTTAGGGGCAGCTGTTTTTGGTTTGAATTATGCAACATTCAGTTCTGGAACAAACACTGAATTATTCTTATATGATACATCAGTAAACACACCTGGGTTTGTTACACCATTATATAATTTAAATAACCAATATGCTGACGTTGTTTTGGGTTCTTATTCACATGCTGAGGGTACTCAAACAAAAACATTTGGTGATAATTCACATGCTGAAGGTTACGCTTCTATTGCTGGTGGTAGTGCATCACATGCTGAAGGTACTCAAACAACATCTGTTGGTGATTCTTCACATGCTGAAGGTAATGGCACAACAGCTTTAGGTTTCAATTCTCATGCTGAAGGTCAAAATTCAATAGCTAAAGGTAGTTTTGGTTCACATGCTGAAGGTTGGGTTACGGTAGCTGGTGGTATTGCATCTCACTCTGAGGGTAATCAATCAATAGCTATTTCTGACGTATCACATGCTGAAGGTTATTTAACTAGAGCTGGTTGGAAGGGATTCTCAATCGATAATATTGTTGATGGTTTGGTAACATTAAGTTCAACATATGGTGATATAACTTCAGAAATTATAGGTGGTGTTGCATTAGTTGATAGTAAAATATCATCGTATTCAACGGTCACCTTTAGTTCTGGAACAAACACTGAAATATTATTAAATGATACAACAATTACTACTGGTCAATATTTTGCAGCTATTGATAATTTAAATAGTTCATTAGCTGATAACACCATTGGGGCGTATACACATGCTGAAGGTTATAGGTCAGTAGCTTTAGGTGCAAGCTCACACGCTGAAGGTGGTTTAACAAAAGCAACTGGTGGTGAATCACATGCTGAAGGTTCTCAAACAAAAGCAATTGGTTCAGCATCACACGCTGAGGGTTATACAACAATAGCGAAAGGTAACTTAGGTTCACATGCTGAGGGTAATCAAACATTTGCGTTGGGTGATGGTTCACATGCTGAAGGTTATTTTACAACATCAGTTGGTGATTATTCACATAGTGAAGGTAATAGTTCTAAAGCTATTGGTAACCTTTCACACGCTGAAGGTAATAATACTAGTGCTACTGGTAGTACATCACATGCTGAAGGTTATTATACATTGGCTGGTGGTAGTTATTCACATGCTGAAGGTTATTACACTAGTGCTATGGGTGAATCAACTCACGCTGAAGGTAATTATACAACAGCATTAAATTATTGGACTCACGCTGAGGGTGATTCAACAACTGCAATTGGTCAGGCATCTCACTCTGAAGGTGTATATACAACTTCATTTGGTAACTATTCACACGCTGAGGGTGAATCAACTTTATCATATGGTAGTAGAACTCATGCTGAAGGTCAATATACAATAGCTAGTGGTGATTCTTCGCATGCTGAAGGTGGTTATACAACTGCTATAGGTAATTATGGTTCACATACTGAAGGTTGGTATACAACTGCTATAGGTAATTATGGTTCACATGCCGAAGGTCAGTTTACAAAAGTAACTGGTGCGTCAGCGCATGCTGAGGGTTATTATTCTAAAGCTATTGGTAATTACTCACACGCTGAAGGTAATGAAACAAGTGCTGTGGGTACTAATTCACATGCTGAAGGTAACACTTCTAAATCTGTGGGTGTATCATCACATGCTGAAGGTAGAGGTACAATAGCTAGTGGTGAATCATCACATGCTGAAGGTAGACAAACAACAGCTATTGGTGTGTATTCACATGCTGAAGGTTATTTAACAATTGCTAATGTTAATTCACATGCTGAAGGTAGACAAACAACAGCTAATGGTCAATATTCACATAGTGAGGGTAATTTAACAATTGCTAATGGTATTTCATCACATGCTGAAGGTTCTGATACAACATCTATTGGTTCAACATCACATGCTGAAGGACAGTTTACTATTGCGTCTGGTGATTCTTCACATGCTGAAGGTTCTCTAACAAAAGCAATCGGGTTTGCATCACATGCTGAAGGTGGTGGTACAACAGCCAAAGGTGATTATTCACATGCTGAAGGGTATTTAACAAAGGTTATTGGTCTTTATTCACATGGTGAAGGTAGACAGTCAACTGCTGGTGGTACTTATTCACATGCTGAAGGTAGACAAACAATAGCAACTGGTGAATCATCACATGCTGAAGGACAGTTTACAAAAGCAATTGGTTCAGCATCACACGCTGAAGGTGATGGTACAACATCTTTTGGTAATTATTCACATACTGAAGGTCAATATACTTTAGCAACTGGTGATACATCACACGCTGAAGGGTATTTCTCAACAGCTTTTGGTTATTCATCTCATGCTGAAGGTACTCAAACAACTGCTATTGGTTTGGGTTCACATGCTGAAGGTTCTACTACCACAGCTTCTGGTGATTATTCGCATGCTGAAGGTATTGCTTCTAAAGCTACTGGTAATTTTGGTTCACATGCTGAAGGTTATGGTACATCAGCTGCTGGTCAATATTCTCATGCTGAAGGTAGAAATACGACCGCATTATCTTTAGGTTCACATTCTGAAGGTAGATTAACAACAGCTGGTGGTAGTTATTCACATGCTGAAGGTTATGCAACAACTGCTAGTGGTGCTCAATCACATGCTGAAAATAGTAGTACAATTGCTGAAGGTACTAATTCACATGCTGGTGGTTATGCATCAATAGCATCTGGTGATACTTCATTTGTTCACGGTTCAAATTCAGTAGCTAAAGCTAATGCTACAATAGTATTAGGTGATAATATAACTGGTTCAACTGCAAACCATACTTATGTTGCTTCATTAAATGTTAAAACTGTTGGCTCGTCAGCAGCTGTTAATGATATTAGGATAACAGCAACTGGGTTCTTAACAACAAATACATCTGATGAAAGATTAAAAGAAAATATTGAACCAGTAAGTAATACTTTAGATATTGTAAAACAATTACAAGGTGTAACTTACCAATGGAAAGATAGAGAGGCTGGTGGTGATGATATTAGATTAGGATTTATCGCACAACAAGTTGAATCTGTTGAACCTAAATTGGTATTTACTAACCATGTTGATGGTTATAAAGGTATACACACTGATGGTATATTACCATTATTAGTTGAGTCAATCAAAGAACAACAAAAAATAATTGATGATTTAAAAGCTGAACTAGTTACTCTTAAGGATAAGATAACTACATTAGAGAATAAATAATAAATAATAAAAAAAAGAAAAAATGGCAAAATTAACAAATGAAGAAATAGCTAATTCTAAAATTATTAGAGCTACTTTTGAAAACGGTAAATGGATTATATTGGTTTGTGATGAAAATGACTTTATTTATAGAGTAACATTTGAAGGTGCAGAATCTGATGAAAATTCAACATTATTAACTAAGACAAATGAAGCGTTATTAGAAGTTGATAAACATGAACCAGTAATTGTGACTCAATCGATAATTAGAGAAGATTTAAATGGTTTAAATCCAATAAACCAATAATATATAAAAAGTATTTATTTTAATTACTTATATATTAAATTAATTGGATGGACAGTTTTGAATTTAATTATAAAACAACTTTACCAAAAGAGGCTAATGCACCGAATGTCACAATAAAAGGTGATAGTGATAATGAATATGATGTTATATTTTATGTAATCAAACCAGATGGTTTACATCATGTTAAAAGTTTTAAGTGTAGAACCAATCAAATATTATACTCTGGTTTAAATCAGTGGTATAGTGATTGGTATATTGAGATTAGGTTAAATGGTGAATTAGTAGCATCAGATAAATTTGACCCTACTGGTAAAGTTGTTTTCATTAAAATAGATGCTCACGCTTTAGGTGATAATATTGCATGGGTACCATATATTGATGAATTTAGAAAAAAACATAACTGTACAGTTATCTGTTCTACCTTCCATAATGATTTATTTAAAAACATTTATAAAGATATTTTATTTGTTCAACCAAATACAAATATTGATAATGTTTATGCTCAATATTATGTTGGGGCTAGTTATGATGGTGACCCAAGATATTCACCAGTATTTGTTGACGAAATACCATTACAATTCGTTGCACCATCAATTTTATATTTACCACTAGTTGAGGTTAGACCAGAATTGGAAAAACAATTAAATAAGGTTATATATTCTAAAAAATATGTATGTTTATCAGAACATGCTAGTGACCCAAAGAAGGGTTGGAAATTTAATGGTGGTTGGCAAATTGTTGTTGATTATTTAAATTCATTAAATTATGATGTTGTTATTATATCAAAAGAAAAAACATCGCTTAATAATGTTATTGATTTAACTGGTAACCATAGTTTATTGGATAGGGCTAAAGTATTATATAATTCAGAATTTTTTATTGGTGTTAGTAGTGGTTTATCATGGTTATCATGGTCCGTTAACACACATACATTTATGATTAGTGATTTTACACCAATTAAACATGAATTTAAAAGTAATATAACTAGAATATCAGCTAACCCAGAGTTAGATATAGTTAATTATAATATGACAAATATAACAAAACCAGAAACTGTTATAGAATCTATAAAAAAATACTTAGAAATTAAAAACTAAAGATATTTATTATTAAAAAGCTATGGATTTCTACATTAACAAAAATTCCACGTTACCTCTGTTAAAACTTGATGTTGTGCACGATGGTAGAAATGATTCTATGTCAATATATGAATTAATACAAAATTCAAATATATATTTCTCAATGTCTGAATTAACTACTGGTGTTAAAGTTATTGGTAAAAAACCAGCTTTGTGTATACCTAAATATTCTGAATGTGGTTATGATGAATACCATATAGGTTACAAATTCTCAGAAAGGGAGACTAAGAAACCAGGGACTTATGTTGGTCAATTCACTATTGAATTTTTAAATGGTTATGGTACACTAATAGTTCCAATAAGAGAAGAGTTGTATATCCACGTATTAGATGGTAGTATAAAAAAATAAGTTAAAAAACTTGTTTTTTTAATTTAAAAACTGTAATTTTAACCGTTTTCCAAACGGTTAATAAAAAAATAATCATATCTTATTGTTTTAATTGAAACTAATTTATATCTTTGTATAAATAATATCTTATGAGTAAAGTTAGTTTTGATGTAATTGAGAAGTTCTTGGAAGGTAGGGACCCTCAAAAATATATAGTTGGTATTGAATCATCATATAGTGAGAATTTTGTTGATTTAATTATCAATGACCCAGAAACTGGTAAACGAATAGAAAGACACGAATTTAAACCTTTTATTTGGCTTAAAAGAGATGTTAGGGATATAATGTATCAAGGTAAGAGTACTTTGATACGTGAAGCCATGAGAAGATATAGTATTAAAATTAAACCATTAAATATATCTAGTGATGATGGATTTACACCAGAAAGAATGGATAATGGATTTAAATTCATTGCTGAAACAACAAATGGTTATAGCAGTTTAATTGCATTCTTTAAAGATGGTGGTATTGATATATGGGGTGAAAACTATAAAAGTTTATTTTTAGCATTATCACCATCTGAACAATTCTTAATACAAACTGGTAAAAGATTGTTCAAAGGTATGGATGATTACAATGGTTTGCATAGATTACAATTTGACTTGGAGACTGCTGGTCTTGATGCTAGCAGACATGAGATATTTCAAATTGGTATTAGAGATAACCGAGGTTATGAAATAATATTAGAAACCAAAGGTGATAATCCAAAAGATAGAAGAGAATCTGAAAAAGAAAACATCATTAAATTTTTCAAAATAATCCATAGATTAAAACCAGACTTAATTACAGCATATAACTCTGAGAACTTTGACTGGCCTTTTATTGAAAGAAGATGTGAAAGATTATCAATTAATTTTGTTGATGTTGTTAAAACTTTAAACCCAAATGCTAAAGTAAAAAGAAAGGATTCTCAGTTAAAGCTTGGTCAAGAAACAATTAATTATGAACAAACTTACATGTGGGGTTATAACGTATTAGATATATCTCACGCAGTTCGTAGGGCACAAGCGATTAATTCAGATATCAAACAATGGACCTTAAAATATATAACCAAATTCTCTAAGGTTGCTAAAAAGAATCGTGTTTATGTTCCTGGTGATAAGATTAATTCAACATGGGCTGATACAAGAGATTATTGGTTTAATGATGAAGACGGCTCATGGGGCTTATTAGAGACCTCTGATTACGTTAATTCACTTCCAGAAGGTCTTACTAAGGTTAAAGGTGATTACATCGTTCAGAGGTACTTATTAGATGACCTTTGGGAAACTGAACAAGTTGATTATATCTATAATCAAGCATCATTCTTATTGGCTAAGATTTTACCAACATCATATATGCGAAGCTCAACAATGGGTACTGCTGGTCAATGGAAATTAATCATGTGTGCTTGGTCTTATGAAAATGGTTTAGGTATTCCAGAATTACAACCAAAAAGAGAGTTTACTGGTGGTTTATCTAGATTATTAAAAGTAGGTTATGCTGGTGGTAGTGGTGTTGTTAAGTTTGACTTTGCGGCTTTATATCCAAAAGCACAATTAACTTGGAAAGTATTCCCTAATTTGGATATAACTGGGGTGATGGAAGGTTTATTAACCTATGTTGTTGATAAACGTGATGAATTTAAATTCTTAACTGGTGAACATAAAGATAAAGCTAAGGAATTAAAAGAATTACTTGAAAAGAATAAGCATAAATTATCTGAAGATAGAATAACCAAAGCTAATGAGTTAATTACTAAAGAATCTAAATTAAGTTCAGATTACGATAAGAAGCAGTTACCACTTAAGATTCTAGCTAACTCATGGTTTGGTTCTTATGGTGCACCTTATATATTCCCATGGGGTGATACTGATTGTGCCGAAGAAACAACTTGTAGAGGTAGACAGTCTTTAAGGTTAATGGTTAGATTCTTTAAAGGTAAATATAATTTTGAACCATTGGTATTGGATACGGATGGTTGTAACTTTATCATTCCATCAAATATTAACGATATTAAATACACAGTTAAAGCTTCACATTGGAAAACCAATAAGTATGAAGCTGGTACTGAGTTAACTGGTTTAGATGCCGCTTTAGCTGAATTTAATGAAACCTATATGGAAGGTAGAATGGGATTAGATATTGATGATATATATGACTCATCAATCAACTTTAAACGTAAAAACTATGCTAATAAATTGGATGGTAAAATAAAGTTGGTTGGTAATAGTATCAAATCTAAATCAATGCCAACATATATTGAGGAATTCATTAATGTGGGTGTTGGTTTATTATTGGATGGTAAAGGCTATGAATTTATTGAGTTGTATTATGATACCGTAAATAAAATATATAATTACCAAATCCCAGCATTAAAAATTGCATCAAAGTCAAAAGTTAAAATGACATTGGATAATTATAAGAATGTTTATTGTGCTTCAAAAAATAAGGCTGGAAATTTAAAATCAAGACAAGCACATATGGAGTTGGCTTTAAAACACAACCTTAAAGTTGATATCGGTGATGTTATTTATTATATTAATACTGGTTTAGCAAAATCACATAGTGATATTAAAGCTGTTAAGAATAAAGAAACTGGTGCCACTGAATTACAATTCAATTGCCAATTAATACCTCAAGAACAAATTGAAAAGAATCCAGATTTATTAATGGAAGATTATAATGTTGCAAAATACCTTGAGGCATTTAATAGTAGGATAGCACCATTATTAGTTTGTTTTAACCCAGAGATTAGAGATAAAATATTAATCAGTGTTGAAAAAGATAAGAAAACTAAACTAATTAAATTAAAACAAAGAAGTGTATTCACTGAAATGGAATGTACACTTGTATCTGGACAACCTATTGAACCAGTTGACCAAGATGATTATGATGAAGATTTAATGAGAATGGAAGACCGTGAAATTAAGTTCTGGTTATCTGTAAATAAAATACCAAACTTCATGGATGAAGATAATTGGAAATTTATTACTGAAGATTATCTTGAAAGATTGCGTATAGCTAAAAAAGAAGGTATTAGAGATGAGAAAAAAGAATTAACTAATATACTTAAACGTTTAGAAATTAAAGACTATGATAGAATGGTTAAATATGGTAAATTACCATTAAATGTTTTAAATATCGTAGATTTAGTGGATAAACAATTAGTATCTAAAAGATGGGAAGAAGTATTATTTCCAGGTAATTATTTATTCGAATTTCAAGAAGATGCTAAAGAAAGAGCTATATTTTATTCATCAGTAGAAAACGGTGCTGATAATATGTATGAAATGTGGTTAGATTATAAAGCTGAAGTTAGAACAATGTCTGGTGATACATATATAGATGATGTGGAATATGAATCTGAAAATGAAATAATTTCTGAAGGTGATGATAACTATAAAGCTGAAGCTGAATTAGTAGAATACCAAAAAGAAAACTATTATGAAGAAACTGATATAAAACCAGAAGAACAAGATGAAGAAACTGAATGGAACTTCTAATATGGGTAAAATTAATTTAAATACTTTAATCGGTGAATTTAAAAAAATTCATGGTGATAAATATGATTATTCTTTAGTTAATTATGTTAATACTGATACTAAAATAACTATAATATGCCCAATACATGGTAAATTTGAACAAACACCATATAAACATAAAAATGGGCAACAATGTAAAAAATGTGCATACGAAAATAATAGTTTAAAGTTTAAAAAAAATTCAGATAAATTTATAGAAGATAGTAAATTAATTCATGGGGATAAATATGATTATTCAAAAGTAATCTATAAAAATAACAAAGATAAAGTAATTATTATTTGTCCAACACATGGTGAATTTGAACAAACACCTAATTCCCATTTAAAATATGGTTGTAAATACTGTGGTTATGATTCTAACAGAAAAAGTAATAAATTATTTATTGAACAATCAATAGAAATTAATGGGTATAAATATGATTATTCAAATGTTAATTATGTAAAATCAAATAAACCTATTAAATTAATATGTCCAATACATGGTGAATTTGAACAAACCCCAAAAAATCATTTATCACAAAAACAAGGTTGTCCAAAATGTACATATAGAGTTTCAAAATTAGAAAAAGAATTACAAGAATTTATATCTAACTTAGGTGTTGAATTTGAAGAGACAAATAGAACAATATTAAATAATAAAGAGTTAGATATCTACATACCATCACATAATTTAGCTATTGAGTTTAATGGTTTATATTGGCATTCTGAATTATTTAAAGATAAAAATTACCATTTAGATAAAACAAATGAATGTGAATCAAAAGGTATTAGATTAATACATATATTTGAAGATGAATGGTTATACAAACAAGATATTGTTAAATCAAGAATTAAAAACATACTTGGGTTTACAAAAAATAGAATATATGCTAGAAAATGTGAGATAAGAGAAGTTAGTAATAAAGATTCTAAATTATTTTTAGATAACAACCATATACAAGGTAATGTTGGTTCAAAAATAAATTTAGGTTTATATTATAATGATGAATTAGTTTCATTAATAACATTCGGTAAAAGACCATTATTTAATAATTGTGAATATGAATTAATTAGATTTTGTAATAAACTTGATAACACAGTTATTGGTGGTGCATCAAAACTATTAAATTATTTTATAAAAAATTATCAACCTAAAGAAATAATAAGTTACACAGATAGAAGGTGGAATAAAGGTGATTTATATAATAAATTAAATTTTAAATTTATAGAAGATACAGAACCAAATTGGTTTATTATTAATGGTAATAATCGATACCATAGAATTAAATATCAAAAACATAAACTAATTGACTTGGGTTTTGACAAATCAAAAACAGCACACCAAATATGTTTAGAAAATGGTATGTATAGAATATATGATTGTGGTACTAAAAAATATAAATTAATTATTTAATCCAGAATCCCATTGGTCTAAATTTTAAAGCCCTATTTAGATATTCAGCTTCATTTGCAGCTCTTTCAAGCATTTTAGTACTTGATAATCTGTCTAATCTAGCATCTAATCTTTCTAACACTTGTCGTCTTTCTTCGTTACCTTCTGATAATAATGAATCATAATCCATAGTTCTTTCGGCATCTGGTGGACCTACAATACCTCCGAATTTACCTCTAGTTCTACCTAATGCTCTTTTTGCTTCAGATATAAATAATTGACGTATTAATGTCTTAGTTGGTTCATTAAATTTAGAATAATCTAATTTTGATAATGGGACATCATTAGGTGTTAATATAATATCTGGGTTTAATCTTCTACATTCATCAGCATCTTGCGGGTCTACATCGTAATAGTGATACCAAACTTGACAACCAGTTAAGTTTATTCCACCACCTACACCTTGATTACCGATAGCACCACCAAAACTAAATTTAGAGCCTGGTGTACTTAATAAGTGTAATAATCTAGTATTATTTGGTCCTTTAGTAATTTTATATACTAATTCACTTCTAAGTATTCTATTTTTTAAATTGAAGTCTGATGCTGTTAATAAGATATCATAAGCTGGTGCGATGAAGTAACCACCCATACCAGCACCACCCATACCAGCGCCCATAGCTCCACCACCAGAACCCATTTGTGCGAAACCACCACCTAAACCATAGTTAAGACCACCATAGTTTGCAAATAATGCTCTATCAGTTGTTGGAGGTGTAACCCAAAGAACTTCGTTAATTTCTCTACCAGCTGGTATTTCATAAACTTGTCTACCTGGCTCTACATTTATGTAATCTTTCTTTAATTCCCATGGTCCTCTGGTTTGTAAACCAACTTGTTTTGAATATGCAAATGTATAAGATGTTGAGAAGTCTAAACTTCTAACACTTAAGGCAAATGCCATATCAACAGTGTCAACGTTTTTACCTAATAATGACATCCATTGGTGCTCAATTAACCATTCTTGGGTATATTGTGCATAATCTTCTATTGCGATTTCAAGTAATACACAAAGTTGGTCGTCATCAAGTTCAACTTTACGATTTGGCCAACCCATTGATACTCTGAATTGCTCAAATATTTTTAATTTTTCTTCTTCACTAATGTCCATGTTAATTTTTTATATATAAATATTTCTTTATTTCCATTTTTGCATTATATTTCAATATAATATATTATATAATACAAAAAATATGAAAAATAAAAAATTAGATTTAAGGATTGAAGAGGAATTAAAAAATGACTTTTTAAAGTATTGTAAGGAAAATAAATTAGTACCTTCTAAATTAATTAGAAAATTTATCGAAGATTTAATGTATAAGAGGGATTAATACCCTCTTATTCATTTAAAAATTTCATAGTTAATTCGTATGCCTCTTTAATTGATGAGAATGAACTATTTGGTGCTAAAATTGTTTTATTCACCAAGACAACTGGAACACTTTCTTCTTTTGTTATCTTAAATAACTTATTAACTTCATTTTCATTTTCATCCAAAGTAACATCAACAAAAATATATTCAATATTATTTTTGTCATACATTTCTTTTAATTCTTCACAATAAGGACAACCGTCAAATCCATATAACTTAATCATAATTAATTATTTTTATCTTCTATTATGTAATCTACAACATTTTCAATAACGTCACTCATATTTTCATTGGCTGACATTATTTGATTTATTATATCTTTTTTCCTTTTTAAAGTATGCCACATCTTTGTCACAATTGTATCACTAAACAAATTGTAATAAACTGTTACATTCTCTCTTTGACCTAATCTATAACTTCTATCTTCAGCTTGTTCGGAGTTACCTGGTACCCAATCAAATGAATTAAATACCACATATGGTGATTTGGTTAAGGTAATCGCAACACCAGCTGATATTATGTTACCAATAAATACCATCGGTCCACCATCTTGTTGAAATCTATCTACAGATTTTTGTTTGTCTTTATTACTCATTTCACCAAAATGTGTAACACAATTTTTACCATAGTAATTTTCTAATTCACGTAACTCATCAGTAAAACAAGTAAATATAATAACCTTATGGCCTTGGTCAATAATTTCATCAACTAATTCAATAGTTTGTGATATGGTTTGCATTGCAATATATTTTCTTAACAACCCTAACTCAACCAAATCCCTTTGAACACCACCTCTCTTTTTTTGTTTCTTTCTTTCGATTAAATAATCTTCCCAAAGTGATTCATATTCTGACCATTGTTTACTATTCAATTGATAATAGTTTGGTATAACTGTTTTTTCTGGCATATCTAAAACTTCGTTCTTCATTCTTCTAAGTAATAGATTTCTAGTCTTGATTGATAATTCATCAAGATTAGATGCACCATTAGTTATCCAAACCTTTTTCAATTTACCATTTTTTAATCTAGTGGTGATTTGTTTACCTTCACAATATCTTTGAACATAAAACTTCCAGTTATCAACCAAAGGTGATTTAATTAACCTTAATAAGTTATAAAAATCCATTGGTCTATTTGCTACTGGAGTACCAGATAGTAACCAAACTTTTTCAATACCATAATCAACACACAATTCAGTCATTATTGCACCTCTGGTACTATTCTTATTTCTTAAATTATGTGCTTCGTCAACAATACATAAATCAAATTTAGCATTAACTAAATCCCTTAATGGTTCCATACCATCATTATTATCATCTTTCAATGTATGGAAGTTTTTCAAAATATCAAAATTTATGATTGTAAATTTGGCACTAGTCCATCTTGAACCACTAACAATCGCAACACTATCCTCTTGAAAGAATTTTATTTCCCTCTCCCAGTTTATTTTAGCTGAAGATGGGCAAACTATTAATATTTTTTTAGCACCAGATTCTAATGCTGCAATAATTGATTGCATCGATTTTCCCAAACCCATGTCGTCAGCTAATATTGCACCATTTCTAGTTAATAAGAATTTAATACCTTTCTTTTGGTGGTCAAGAACTTTTCTACCAGTTGTACCATCCCAATTTTGGAATTGGTCTAATTTTTCATATTTTTCAAAATCAACATCAATATCATAATCTTGGAAATATGGGTCTTCCAAGACTTGAGTCTTTGGTAAAAAATACATTCCAGGTTTTTCTTGCTTTTTGGTTAACTTAGCATACACATGATATGTCTTATCAGTTTCCGCTAACATATAAAGAATTTGTATTCTTTCTGGTTTGAATTTTAACCCTTCACTTTCTTGTAAAGATTCTCCTAAAAATTCACTTATTGGTACAATTTTATTAACTGGTATCGGTTCTTTATCGATATTATCAGTAATATATTTACTTTGAGCTTCTGTTAAAGATAATTTACCATCTTTTAATAGCTTTTTTTTTAATTTTTTAATATAAGGATTCTTACCCTCATAATCTTTCAATTTTGAGATGGCTGAATACCCTCCTATATCTTCTAAGTTAATCAAAATTAATTCATTATTTTAATTTTATTGTTATTGTAAATCAAAATACCAATAAATATAATGAATTTTAAATAAAAATCAATATTAAATTGTCTATTTATATTATTACGAATATTTATCTAAAAAAACTTATGTCAAGGCCTAGGATTATACCAATAAATAGAAACAACAAATTCTTTAGTAGAGAAGATTTCGATTTAGAAATATCATTTGGTCGTGAGGCTATTGAGGAGGATGGTAATTTCACGGTAATCTTATATAGGGTTGATAGGGTTTTAACATCATCTGATAATTTATATGGTGAATCAACAATAGATGGTATTAGATTTTTACCTCCAGTTGAATTGAGGGTGTCTCCAGTTTTATCTGCACCCGAAAATAAGACTTATAATAGTGGTTCTGGTTCGTTAAGGTATTTGCAAGATGGTCAATTAACGTTTTCAATATATGAGGCTCAATTAGCCGAAATGGATATTGAATTAAGTTATGGTGATTATGTTGGTTATGCTGTTAATGAAAGTGAGATGAGATATTTTAGTGTGGTTAATGATGGTAAAAAGATTTATGACAATACCCATACGATAATTGGATATAAAGGAGCATTTAGAACTGTTGTTTGTGCAGCGATAGATGCTAACGAATTCCGAGGTATTTAAATTAATTTATAATAATATGTGCGCAGTACCTAAGGGTTTTAGAAAAAATATTAATTTGTTAAGACAACCAGTTGGATTTGAACAAAGACAATCCATACTGGATGATATTGCAAATAAAGGTACTTTTTTACCTAGAGGTGTGATGTATGAAGATATTGATTCAACATTTATTGAATTTGTTGAAAAGGATTTATCTATAGCAATAGATGGTGAAAAGGTTCCTGTTATATTTTTAACATTGCAGAGGTGGTCTGAATTTAGTAAGTCTTGGCAGTTTACTGATAAATATAAAGACATAAAAATGCCATTTATTACAATAGTTAGATTACCAAACCCACAAGTTGGTAGAAATCAAGCTGGGTTATTCAATATACCAGGTAGGGATACATATACTTATATGAAAGTTCCTACATTTGAAGGTGGTAGAAGAGGTGTTGATGTGTATAAAATACCACAACCAACATCAGTTGATTTAACCTATGAAGTTAGGTTATTTTGTAATAGAATGAAAGATTTAAATAAATTAAATCAATTAGTTCAAAGAGTTTTTCAATCTAGACAATATTATGTTAGAGTTAATGGGCATCCAATGCCAATCCATTTGGAAAGTATTGGTGATGAGAGTAATATTGATGATTTCGAAAACAGAAGATTTTATGTACAACCATTTGAATTGGTTTTATATGGTTACATATTAGATGAAGATGATTTTGAAGTTATACCAACGGTTAATAGGTCTTTAGTTGTCGCTGAACTTGCGGAATATACACCTAAAGTTAAACTTAAAATTTACCCAGGTACAACTCAAAATACTGTAACATATAATTTTATATTTAAAAAGAATTCACCTACATCGTTTTCATTCAGAGCTGAGTATGATTTAAAATTCATTTCATTAATGAATCAAACGAATATTACTAATATTTTAATTAAGGTTAATAATATAACAGTATTCAATGGTGTTAATTTTACAACACCAATTGTTGTAAAGGGTGGTGATTTGATATTTATTGAAATATCTAGAAATAGTAATAATGATAGTGATTTTACATTAATTGGTAATATACTTTAATAATGAGCTGTAGTAGTAATAACGGTAGTATAAATAAAACTTTTATAATTGAAGGGGTTGAACCTTCAAACCTTTGTTCTGGTGTTACAACTAATTTAATTCAAAGTTGTAGTGGTAATACTAGTATACAATTTGGTACAAATCAAATCGTATTTAGTGGTAGTGTTGTACCACATTCTACAGATGTTTATAATGTTGGAACACCAAGTAAAAGATTTAGAGATGTTAACACAGTTAGTGGTACATCCACAGTTTGGACATCAACAATTCAAGTTAATACACCTAATTTAAATTTAGGTGTTGATTCATCTGGAAATACTAGAATAATAACTGCTAATAATTCAATAATCCAAAATGATACATTATTAGGTGGTAGTTATTAAAATTAATAAAAAATAATAATATTTATAAATAAAATAAAAAAATGGCAAATAGACAAACTAGATTAATAACCAAAAATAGTGATATAGTAAATAGACCATTACCAGCGTCATTGTTAGCTGGTGAGGCAATAGTTAACACAGCTGATGGTATTGTATTCTATTCTGGAGTAACAACATCTACAAATGAGTGGACACCAGCTGGTACTGGTACAACTGCTACATTTTTTGAAGTTGGTTCTAATCTTTATGATTTAAGATTAAGAAATAGAATTACAAAATATGAGGGTCAGAGTGGTGCTAGTTTAATAGGTAAATTCTTATCTGGTACAACAAACGGTTTCGTTTTGGCAGATATATCAGATATTGCTGGTGTTGATACTTATGTTACTGGTGCAACTTGGAATCCAGACACATTAACTTTAAAACATAATAATGGTAAACCAGATGTAACAGTAAATATAGATTCATTTAGTAATTTAACAGTTGATAATTTAACGGTTACTGGTACAACATCTTTAAGTGGTTCTGCTTATTATTATGGTACAGTTGGTGGTACAAATCCTAATGAATTAATAAACTTAGATTATTTAACTGGGTTTAGTCAAACTAATGATGTTTATGTTACTGGTGCTACTTATACAGCATCAACAGATAACACCAATACAACAACATTTGGTTTAAACTATCATGGTATCCCTGTTGGTGGTCCTTATACCATATCTGGTGAAGATACATATACAACTGGCGGTACTTATGATAATAATACAACCTTAATTACATTTGATAGAAACGATGGTGTTAGTTATACGGTAAGTTTAAGTGGTATTGATGTTAATGATACCTTTGTCACTGGTTATACTTATAACCCATCAACAAATGCATTAACTATTTACCAAAACCAAGGTGAAGCTCCATTAACCGCTACAATCTCAGCAATGAGTGGTTTAACAATTAATGGTAATTTAAATGTTACTGGTAATACAACATTAGGTCCAACTACAGCTACAACAATTGATGCTACAACGATTTATAGTGGTGGTACTGACTTAATAAATATTATTGATGGTAGAGATACATTTGTAACTGGTTTCACGTATAACCCATCAACAAATACTTTTACAATTAAAAGAAATCAAGGTGAATCTGATTTAACGGCACAAATAAGTTCAGTAACTGGTTTAACTATTTCAACATTTTCACCTAATAGAGTTGTTTATACAACTGGTTCTGGTACATTGACAACTGAAGCTGGGTTTGAATATAACGCTTCAGCTAATACATTAACAGTTGGTAATATAAATGTACAAAATGCATCTGGAACAACTGCTAATATTGGTCAAGGTGGTTTGGTTATCGGTTCTGGTGGTTCATTGACAACACCAGGTGTTGGTCCTTTAACAGTTCATGGTAATTTAACTGTATTTGGTACTACAACAACTGTTGCAACAAATGAACTTTATGTTGAAGACCCACAAATTACATTAAACTATTCAACTGGTTCAACAACCGTAACTTCAGTTTCATCTGGTGTTAGAATACAAGATGGTAATGGTATTGCTAGTGGTGATGTTTATTTCACAATAGGTCAAATGCAAAACCTTACTGGTTTAACACCTACTCAAATACCTAATGTTTCTGAGTATACAGCTTTAACTGGTTATGCAAATAGAGGTTGGGTAACACAATTACATGATATTGTAATTAGAAATACAAATAAGAATGAAGGTTCACCAAACGGTGTTAGAGTTCTTACTGAATTTGACACGCTCGATGGTGGTAGCTACTGACGTTGTTCGAGGAATATACTAACTAAATTTTAAAATGGGTGATTTAATATCACCCTTTTTTGTTTTGCTTTATATTTATTTTATAGGTTATATAACCTTTACTTTTTTAATAATACATCTTAAATAAGATAAGACATAAATAGTCATAAATATGGCAGAAAGACAGAATACATTCCTTTTAAAGAGGTCAAATGTACCAGGAAAAGTACCATCTCCTGGTGATATAAAATTAGGTGAAGTTGCATTGAATACCGCTGATGTTATTTTATATGCATCTGGTACAACAGCAAACTCAATATTACCAATAGGTTGGGATAGAATTAGTAGAACTGGTGATACAGTCACTGGTGATTTCAATATTTTTGGTGATGTTAAAATAAGTGGTTCTTCTTTACCAGGTGGTTATGCTTTATCTGTAACTGGTGATACCAATTTTTCTGGAGATGTGTATGTTGGTGGTGATTTATATTATAATGGTGATTTATTTGTAACTGGTAATACTGTAATACAAAGTGGTTTAACAGCTAATACAATATTTACCGATTATATTGATTTTAATACTGGTGCAACTGTCACATCTGATTATGGTAGAATATATTGGGATAATGGTGCTGGTACTTTAAATATTAGTGTTGGTGATGCTGGTACTGGTATTATTGATTTACAAGTAGGTCAAGAGGAAATTGTTAGAGTTTATAATGCTGAGGCAACAACTTTACAAAAAGGTGAAATAGTTTACGTTTCTGGTTCACAGGGTAATAGACCTAGAGTTAAAAGAGCTTCAGCTGTAAATGATGGTTATTCAGTTACCACATTGGGTATGGTTGATTCATCAATTGCTAGTGGTGCTGAGGGGTATGTTACAACATTTGGTATAATTAGTAATTTAAACACATTAGGTTTAACTGGTGGTACCCCTATTTGGTTATCACCTACAACCCCAGGTGCTTATACAACAACTAAACCACAAGCACCATATCATACAGTATTAATTGGTTATGTTGTTAGAGTTAGTGCTACGGTTGGTTCTATCTTTATTAATATATCAAATGGTTGGGAATTAGATGAATTGCACGATGTAAGAATTAGTGGGGTTACAACTGGTGATTTATTAACTAGGAGTACATATAATGGTTCTAATGTTTGGGTTAATTCAAAGACATTGAGGGGTAGTTATAATGTAACTGGTGGTTTAACTGTTACTGGAAACTCGACTTATAATAATTATTTAATTGCAAATACATTATCAGCTGCAACATGGTTAAATTTACCTCCAGCTGTATTTACTGGTGGTACCGTTGTTGGTAATACTATATTTTTAAATGGTTTAACCGCGTCAACAATATCTGCAACAACATATTTGAATTTACCAGTCACACCATTTAGTGGTGGAACTGTAACTGGTCCAACTATATTTACAAATGGTTTAACTGCAAATACAATATCTGCCACAACTTATTTAAATCTACCAGAAGGTGTATTTATATCTGGTAGTTCTGGTTCTTACTCAATAAGAGCAAATAATAACACAGCTACTGATGCAACTGGTAATTATGCTTACGCTGAAGGTTCTAATAACATTGCCACGGGTACATCAGCTCATGCTGAAGGTTCATTAACTAGAGCTTATGGTGTTGCGTCACACTCTGAAGGTATTCAAACAACAGCTTCTGGTGATTCTTCACACGCTGAAGGTTTTAGAACAACAGCTAGTGGTTCATCAACACATACTGAGGGTGGTTATACCACTTCAATTGGTTCATATTCACATGCTGAAGGGTATTTTACGATAGCTAAATCACAATATTCACATGTTGAGGGTTGGCAAACAAAAACAACTGGTGAATCAGCTCACGCTGAAGGTTATTTAACAACCGCTGGTGGTGATTATTCACATGCTGAAGGTGAAGAGACTTCAGCACTAGGTAATAGTTCACACGCTGAAGGTTATAGAGCAATTGCTGAAGGTAATGGTTCACACGCTGAAGGTAGATTAACTAGTGCTGTTGGGTTATATTCACATGCTGAAGGTTGGCAATCTATTGCTAGTGGTGAGGTTTCTCACGTTGAGGGTAGAGAGAATTATGGTATTGGTGATTATTCACATACTGAGGGTAGGCAGAACAGTTCTGTTGGTTATGTTGCACATGCTGAAGGTTTGGGTACAACAGCCTTTGCTGATTATTCACACGCACAAAACTGGTTAACAAAAGCAACTGGTATGTTCTCACATGCTGAGGGTGTTAAATCAACAGCTAGTAATCAAGCTACACATGCTGGTGGTAGTGGTTCTACAGCATCTGGTATTTCATCATTTATACATTCAAATGAATCAATTGTAAGTGGTAATTTTAGTGCTGTAATAGGTGGTCAAAATATAACTGGAACATCTAATAACACTGTTTACGTACCTAATTTAAATATAAATACAGCACCAGCTAATGACAATTCATTAACACAAGTATTAGTTAGAGCTGGGGATGGTACTGTTAAATATAAATCAACATCATCATTTGCTGATATTTATGTTACTGGTGGTACATATTCAAATGGTGTTGTAACATTTACAAATAATATTGGTGGTACATTTACAGTTAATATACCATCTAACTATTCTGCTGGACCTATAAGTGGTTCAACTGGTTGGTCTTCTGTTGGTAATGGTCAAATGAATTTACCAGCATTAAAAGTAGCTTTATTTGATAATACTAATAATTATGAACCAGTTGAGATATACTCAGTATCTAATGGTACAACTGGTTCTGGTGGTATAACTGGATTAACAAATAATGATACAAATTACATAGTCGTTGATTACAATGGTGGTACACCAATTTATAAAGTATATGACAATGATGGTGTTGTAAATGATAGTAGTGTTGTATTAATTTATATTGTTTATAGAGCTGATAACTTTATACATGTATTAGAATTTGGTAATTATGGTACTGGGTTATCTAATAAATTGAATGATAGGTTATTGATGACCGATAGATTTGGTTGGGAGAGTGGGTTATCATTAGGTTTAAGTGGTTCTACTGGTGTTGTAACATTAAGTAGTGGTGTAGCTTGGAATGCTTCATATAGACAATCTTTAGCAGCGTTAAATTCTCAAGATGATATATTCTTTAAGAGTTATCATAGTGGTGGTACGTGGACTTACAATACAACTGGTAATACATTAAATAACACATATTATGATAATGGTACAAATTCAGTTGTTGCAACATCTGGTAAATACTTAGTTAACTGGTACTTTAGAGGTCAAGAGGTTAATGACCATTTATATGAGGTTTATGGTACTGATGAATATGATAATGTTGCGGATGCTCAATTATCAGTTGAACCTATATTACCAGAGTTAGTTTCTTCTCATGCGTTTTTAACTGGTAGAATTATAGTTAAAGTTGGTGAGAACACTGGATATACTGAAAGTGCGTTTGTTAGAGTGTTCCAATCAACACAAGTGACAAATCATAATGATTTATTGGGTATACAAGGTGGTTCTGCTGGTGAATATTACCATTTATCATCAACACAATATAATAATTTAGCATTTAAAAATATTAATAATAATTTTAGTACTAACCAATCAATAACTGGTAATTTAAATATTATTGGTGTTATTAGTGGTAAAACATCTAGTGGTATTAACTGGATTAGTGGTGCAACATCAACAGATTTAGTTAGAATAACTCAAAATGGTTCTGGTAATGCATTTGTTGTTGAGGATAGTACTAATCCAGATTCAACTCCATTTATTATAAGTAACACTGGTAGTGTTGGTATTGGTAAAAACCCATCTTACAAATTAGATGTTGCCGATGTTGACCCTCAATTTAGAATTTCAGCAAGTACAAATAATAGGGCTTTTAGAATATATCCTGGTAGTGGTACTATTGAAGCTGATAATACTTCTTTCTACTTAAATAGAGTATCAAATACTAATGTTTTATTAGGTTTTGGTGGTGGTAATGTTGGTGTTGGTACTATATCATCACCAACTGCTAAATTACATGTTACTAATACGGGAACATCTAATTCATTCTTAGTTGAAGATTCAACAACACCAGATTCAACACCATTTGTGATTGATAATTCTGGAAATGTTGGTATTGGTATATCTACACCATCTCAGAAATTAGACGTTATTGGTAAAACAAGAACAACAACCTTACAGGTTACATCTGGTGCAACTTTAGGTTATTTATTAACATCAGATGCATCTGGAAATGCAACATGGCAAGCCAATACAGCTGAAGCTAATACTGCATCAAATGTTGGTGGTGCTAATGGTATTTTTTATCAAAAATCTGGAGTTGATTTACAATTTAGAAGTTTATCAGCTGGAACTAATACAACAATAACATCTGGTGCAACATCATTAACTATTAGTTCAACTGGTGAGGCTAATACAGCATCTAACTTAGGTAGTGGAAATAATGTATTTGCTCAGAAATCTGGAGTTGATTTACAATTTAGGTCAATAATAGCTGGGACAAATATAACAATAACATCTGGTGCAACATCATTAACTATTGACTCAACAGCTTCTGGTGGTTATGATTATGGTTTAGGATTTGCACAATCAATAAATAACTTTTTAACTTAAAAAAAATAAAAAATTATGCCAAGTAACACAACGCCCATTTTTTCAAAAATAGGAGATGTCCAATGGACAACAAACATGACTGCTGTTAATACAACAACAGACTTAACTTCTGGTACAATATATCTTGCTTTTACAGCGGATGCAACCAATGGTGGTTATGTACAAAGAATTAGATTTAAACCAAATAATGCATCTGGTACCAACAACGTTGCTACTGTGGCTAGAGTTTGGTTAAATAACGGTAGTACAACTGCTACCGCAGCAAATAACGTTTTTATAGACGAAATTTCATTACCAGGAACAACTGGTTCAGCAACTGCTGCTTTACCAGTTTATGAATTACCATTAAACTTTGCAATGCCTCCAGGTTATACAATTTATGTGACTTTGGGTACTGGTGTTGCTGGTGGTTATCGTGCAACTGTTATAGGAGGTAAATACTAATATGTTAGATTTATTTGATATACCTAAAAATAACGCAACCAGAATATTTTTACCAAATACCTCTGGTGCTACATCTAATAATGAATGGCAAATTTGGCAAAAACCAAAAAATTGTAAATTTGTTTATATATTTGTTTTAGGTGGGGGTGCTGGTGGTGCTGGTGGGGTATCTGGTTCTGCTGCAACCAACAGACCTGGAGGTGGTGGTGGAGCTGCCGCTTCAGCAACATTTGGTTTGTTTCCAGGTAATTTATTACCAGATACTTTAAATATTTTAGTAGGTAAAGGTGGGTCTGGTGGTGCTGCTAATAATAACGGTTCACCTGGTAGTATATCTTATGTATCTTTTGAAGCTAGTTTAGCTAAAATAAATGTTTTATTAGCCAGTGCTGATTCAACAGCAGCTGCTGGTACTTCAGCCACTGGTTTAGGTGGTACAGCTGGTGGTGTTTTTACTCAAGCTAATGGGTTTTTATCTCATTTAGGTATTATTGAAACCATGCCAGGTTCAGTTGGTGCACCATCTAAT